>OOCJ01000389.1_pt1 | contig 34273 bp, 24 predicted proteins | sample 1671481 | NCBI WGS metagenome assembly OOCJ01 (sample SAMN06348161, study PRJEB24527) | human gut metagenome | biome: human gut; feature: ankylosing spondylitis patient; material: feces | host: Homo sapiens | place: China | collected 2015-10 | reverse complement strand
CCCTACACGACGCTCTTCCGATCTGCAGCCGCCAATAAAAGAAGGCTCTATAATAAAAGTTTGGGTAGAAAAAAGCCTACAAATGAAAAGTAAAAAAGTAGAGCATATTTTACCAAAATCCGTTAAAATGGAATTGCTTAAAAACCTGAAACGGAGGAAAAATATGCTCTAAAGATATTTTACAGAAAAACTCTTGACATTGCAAAACATTTTAATTTAAAACATCGAAGAAATTGACAGCACCATTCATATTTACTGCAAGCTTGAACTAAAAATGCACGAATATCCTGTGTGTGGAAAACACACTGATAAAATTCACGATTATCGAGAACAGGTAATTAAGGATATTCCTGCATTCGGTAAATTTGTTTCTCAAGAAGAGCAGATTCCGTTTTTTCGGGTTACCCCAACTAACTCTATTGATATTGAGCAAAAAAGCACCCCACACTGATGTGCGGAGTGCTTGAAATTATATTCCTGTTGATGCTAAGCCGATTTACTTAGAATACTTCACAGAAAGCTGATTTGTAAGTGCATTATAAGCAAATGTGTAAGTACCGCCAACTGCTACAAGTGTTGATGCACTTGTATACTTTGAGTTGTACTTAATAGTACCTGTTGTTGCATTTCTGATTGTTGTACCGTTGCAGAAATCTGTACCGTTAACATTCATCTTAAACGAGTAGTCACCCTTTTTAAGCTTTACCGAACCTGTAAATACATTTGTATCGCTCTTCTTGAGTGAAAGGTTGATATCTCCTGTTACCTTTACCGGAATATCTCCCTTATCTGCTGTCACTACAAGTGTATTTGTTGCTGTGTTGTATGTGAATGTGTATGTTCCGCCTGTTGCTACAAATGTTGTGTACTTGCTCCACTTTGGATTGAATACAAGACCCGGTGTTACATCCTTTACTACCGCTGATGTTCCGCAGAGCTTGCCGTAGTTATTCATCTTTATCTGATAGTTTCCTGCCTTAAGTGTCTTTGTACCTGAATATACATTTTCTTTATCTGTCTTTGCAAGGGCAAGTGTAAAGTTACCTACTACACTTACTTCTGCTCCTGAAGGAAGGTATGATATTGTAAGCTTGTTTGTATCAATATCATAGCTGAATGTATATGTACCGCCTGATGCTGCAAGCGTTGACGCACTCGACCACTTTGAGTTGTACTGGCTTCCGACTGTTAAGTCCTTGTATGTGTAACCGCAACAATAACGAACACCCTGATTCATTACTCTGAATTCATAGTTGCCCTTGTTAAGCTTAACTGATGCCGAATAAACATTTGCATCCTTTGTTGCCTGAAGGTCAAGGTTGATATCGCCGACTATTGAAGCCTTTGAAGGTGCAAGATATTCAATTGTAAGGGTATTCTTTGCAGTATTAAACTTAAATGTGTACTTACCGCCTGTAGCCTTAAGTGTTGTAGAACTTGTCCACTTCGAATTGTATGTTGCGTTTGTTGTTTTATCTGTGAATGTTGAACCGTTACCGAATGCAACTCCGTTTACACTCATCTTGAATGCGTATGAACCTGCTTCAAGTTCAGTTGAGCCTGTATAAATACCGTTGCCGCCATCTGCAAGCGGGAGTACGATGTCTCCTGTTACACTTACTTTGCTCTGTGGCTGTGTCGGCTCTGTTGCAGGCTGAGTCGGCTTTGTTACGGGAGCTGTTGTTGGCTGTGTAGCTGTTGTGGGCTGTGTTACAGTTGTAGGCTGAGGAGCTGTTGTTGGCTCTTCGCCCTGAACGAGAACTGCATTTGCAGTAAATGCAGCACCTGCTACTTTGTTAGCACTATTGTAAATATAATCGATGTCCTTCTTATCGCTTTCGAAGAGCTCATCATATGTGTCAGCCTCTGTACCTGTAAGATAATCAACATTGAGATTTACTGTTGTGTCACCGCTGCCTACAACATCAAATGTAAATGTGCAATAAACATTCTCTGACTTGAAGTTGAAAAGATTAAGGCTTGAGCAGTTGAAGAGAACCTGATTTGTAAGGCTTGGATTCCAAACGATGCTGCTCTGGAATACAGGGAAAACCTTATTCTTTGTATTTGTTGTTGTTGTTGATGCAAGCTTGAGAACCTTGCTATCGTATGTAAGGCTGCTCTGTGTATCAACGATCATGTGATCTGCCTTGAGAAGGTAAGTAACAACAACCTGCTCTGTCTGTGCATTGTAATCATACGAAACAGGATCTGCCACATTTGATGTAACATTGATCTTGTTGCCTGCACTTGTTTCTTCGCTTGTTTCGGCAGCACTTGCTGAGAAAGGCAGAGCTGTGAACATGCACAGCACCATCATTACCGCAAGAACCACAGAAAGCTTTTTCTGAATTTTTTTCATACTTGCTGCTCCTTTAATAAAATAAAATTACCGTTCGCCACAGTTTTGTGGCAATACCTCTAAGCTTCGGAAACTTAAACAGTACAAAATTTCCGAGGACACTTAAATTATAGCACATTTAAGTTGTTCAGGCAATGAATCTGTTATTCTTTTAACGAAAATTTTTTGCCCTAAAATATGTGCAAATTAACGGTAAGTTTGCTATTATGTACAAATTCATTGTCTGATTATTGTGGATATTGTCTAATCCATATTCCACAGTTCAGAAATAACTGATAATAATACTATCGTATTTAATTTTTACAACAATTGTTTTGTAACAAAAAAGTCTGCGTCAAGAGCAATTTCGATGGGGCTGTGACAAAACAGCCTAACAAAACAAAAATGCATCAGACCTTTTCGGGCAACTGATGCATTTTCTTTTTTAAACTGTTTTCTTGAATAGACTGCGGTGGCACACCGCCGACATCATTTTCTGTTTTCAACTTTCAGTTCTTAATTGAAAGCACCGCTCGAGTATTTAACTTTCGCATATGCAAATACTGCTACCCGAATTTGGTGCAACAACTTGTTGCTTATTCTTCCTCAGCAAGCTCATCGGCTGTAACTTCTGCCTGCGGTTCTTCCTTTGCAGCCTCCTCAGGCTCTTTTTCGGAAACAATATCGTCAATTTCCTCAATAAGCTTCTGTTCTGCACATCTGTGCTTTTTTAAAGCGAGAAACGCTGCTGTGGCAGCCGCAAGTGCAGAGATTGCACCGATGATTGTGTAGAATAATTTTTTGTTTTTATCCATTCCGGCACCTCTTTCAGTATTAATATAAATCAGCGGAAAAACCGTATTTTTCTACTTATTGCTATTTTATATCATTTTTACAAATTTTTCAATAGACAACTGATAATCTTTGCACAAATGGCTGTCAGTGTGTTATATTCTCTTTTTACGCTCTGCAAGGGCAAAAAGCACTCCGCCCGAAATTACAACAAGCATCATAACAGCCGTTGCTGTCACTCCTGTCTGAACACTGCCGTTTTTATCAGGCTGTGAAGGAGTGCTGTCCGATGTTGCGGCACCGCCTGTTGCCGAAGTCGGATTTACAGAGGTTGTACCGACAGTTGCAGGCTCACCCGTCGTCACAGTCGGTTCTTCCGACTGTGACGATTTCTCAACAAGGACAGCTTAAAAATCTTTGAATACACCTTTGATTCATCAATTTTGCTGAAGAAAAAACAACAAAAGCAGAATAACAAATAAAAATCAAAACAAAAACGGCAGTACCAAAAAAATCGGTACTGCCGTTGTTATATAAGAAATTAATCTCTTGTTTTTTCGCCGTTAAGAATCATTTCCGCATTCTTAACACGCTCTTTTGTCGGGGGATTAATGCCCTCGAGAGGATAGTCATAACCGAGAGCCTTCCACTTGTACACACCGAGGGTGTGATACGGAAGCACCTCTACACGCTCAACATTCTTGAGCGAACGGATAAAGTCGGCAAGTCTGAAAAGATACTCGTCCTTATCATTTCTTTCAGGCACAAGAACATGTCTTATCCATACGGGCTTGCCCATATCGGAAAGCTGTCTTGCCATTTCAAGAATATTGGTGTTTGGCTGTCCTGTAAGGATTTTGTGCTGTTCGTTGTCGATATGCTTTATATCAAGCAACAGCAAATCCGTATATTCCATTAGCTCTTTCCACTTTGAATAGAACGGCTCTTTGGTTGTAAACGGGTTGGCGCTTGTGTCAATACAGGTATTAACACCCTGCTTTTTAGCCTTCTTGAACAAATCAAGCAAAAAGTCAATCTGTAAAAGCGGCTCACCTCCGCTTACTGTGATACCGCCCTTATTTTTCCAGTAGGGGCGGTATGCAAGCGCTTTATTAAGCAACTCGTCGGCGGTGCATTCCACGGTGTTTTCATCATGTTTCCATGTGTCGGGATTGTGGCAGAACTGGCAACGCATTGCGCAACCGCTCAGAAAAATCACAAATCTCACGCCCGGACCGTCAACAGAGCCAAAAGTTTCTATTGAGTGTACAAAGCCTTTAACAGCGTTGTCCGACATTACATTCTGTCGTGGCAGGTTCTGGCAATAACATCCAGCTGCTGCTCTCTTGTAAGGTCGATGAACTTAACAGCATAACCCGATACACGGATTGTGAAGTTAGCGTACTCTTCCTTCTCAGGATGCTCCATAGCGTCAATGAGTTTTTCTGTACCGAATACATTTACATTGAGGTGGTGTGCGCCCTGATCAAAGTAGCCGTCCATAACATTTACGAGGTTGTCAACACGCTCATCATCGTTGTGTCCGAGAGCACCCGGGTTGATTGTCTGAGTATTTGAAATACCGTCAAGAGCGTACTCGTAAGGAAGCTTAGCAACAGAGTTAAGTGAAGCAAGAAGACCGTTCTGCTCTGCACCGTAGCTTGGGTTAGCACCCGGTGAAAGCGGCTCGCCGGCTTTTCTGCCGTCAGGAAGTGAACCTGTAGCCTTACCGTAAACAACATTGGATGTGATTGTAAGGATAGAAGTTGTAGGCTCTGAATCTCTGTATGTGTGGCAATACTTGAGCTTAGCCATGAATGTCTTGAGAAGATCAACGGCAATCTTATCTGCTCTCTCGTCATTGTTACCGTATCTTGGGAAGTCGCCCTCTGTTTCAAAGTCAACAGCAATGCCGTCCTCGTCACGGATAACCTTAACCTTAGCGTACTTAATAGCGCTGAGTGAGTCAACAACATGTGAGAAGCCTGCAATACCTGTTGCAAATGTTCTTCTTACATCTGTGTCGATAAGAGCCATTTCTGCTGCCTCATAGTAGTACTTATCATGCATGTAGTGAATCATGTTAAGTGTGCCTACATAGAGGTGAGCAAGCCAATCCATCATTGTGTCATACTTCTTGATAACTTCGTCATAATCAAGGTACTCTGATGTGATAGGTGTATATTCAGGACCAACCTGCATCTTTGTCTTTTCATCAATACCGCCGTTGATAGCGTAGAGAAGGCACTTAGCAAGGTTAGCTCTTGCGCCGAAGAACTGGATTTCCTTACCTGTCTGTGTTGCGGATACGCAGCAGCAGATTGAGTAATCATCGCCCCATACAGGACGCATTACATCATCGTTCTCGTACTGAATTGAGCTTGTTGTAACTGAAATATGAGCAGCATACTTCTTGAAGTTCTCCGGAAGTCTTGAAGAATAAAGAACTGTGAGGTTTGGCTCAGGTGAAGGTCCCATATTCTCAAGTGTGTGGAGGAAACGGTAGTCGTTCTTTGTAACCATTGAACGGCCGTCAATGCCAAGACCTGCAACTTCGAGTGTAGCCCATACAGGGTCGCCCGAGAAGAGCTGGTTGTAAGACTCAATTCTTGCAAACTTAACCATACGGCACTTCATAACAAAGTGGTCAACGAGTTCCTGAGCCTGTGATTCTGTAAGTGTACCGTTCTCAAGGTCACGCTCGATGTAGATGTCGAGGAATGTTGATACACGACCAACGCTCATTGCAGCGCCGTTCTGAGTCTTGATAGCAGCAAGATAGCCGAAGTAGAGCCACTGAACTGCCTCTGCAGCGTTCTTAGCAGGCTGTGAAATATCAAAGCCGTAAGAAAGTGCCATTTCCTTCATATCGTTAAGAGCACGAATCTGATCAGCGATTTCTTCACGAAGCTGGAAGTCGCCTCTTCTCATACCCTGACGGTTTGTTTCTGCAAAGTCCTCTTTCTTGCCTTCGATAAGACGGTCAATACCGTAAAGAGCAACTCTTCTGTAGTCACCAACGATTCTGCCTCTGCCGTATGTGTCGGGAAGACCTGTAAGAATCTTGTTGTGACGGGCAAGCTTCATCTCGGGAGTGTAGATATCGAATACACCCTGGTTGTGAGTCTTGTGATATTTTGTAAAGATTTCGTGGAGTTTAGGGCTTGGAGTGTAGCCATACATCTGGCATGACTGCTCAGCCATTTTGATACCGCCGTAAGGCATAAATGCACGCTTGAGAGGCTTGTCTGTCTGAAGACCTACAACCTTTTCAAGGTCTTTATCAAGATATGCAGCGCCGTAAGCTGTGATGCCGCTTACAACCTCAGTTTCCATATCAAGAACGCCGCCCTTGGCTCTTTCTTCCTTCTGGAGTTCCTTGAGCTCGCCCCAAAGCTTGTCTGTAGCTTCTGTAGGACCTTCAAGGAAAGACTGGTCGCCGTCATAAGGTGTGTAGTTTCTCTGAATGAAGTCTCTGACATCAATGTCGGACTCCCATTTGCCACCTGCAAAATTTGTCCATTCTTCTCTCATTACTGTAAAACCTCCGATAATGATAATTAATACTGAATTTTGTATATGACACAAAAAAATGCCGACTCAATTCCAAGCAGACGCCCGGTAAGGTCAGCTCCTTGAAAAAATCGTCATACATCCTTGTATTCTGTCATTTATTCACTTTTATAATCATATAACCAACACCATTAAAATAACACTTTTTAAGGGCGTTGTCAAGCATTTTGAGATACTTTTTACACCACTTTTTCACGCTCAAAACACTATGGTAAATGAGTACAATTTTAGGGTATGAGGAACATTATTTTCAGCAGATTTTTTCCTGTATTTGTGCGGAATATTTTGTCATATGCCTGCTCTACTGCACTACGGCTTGAATCGTCCTCATAAAGGTTCACAAGGAAGTCTGCCTCTACCAAAATTCGGTACGGCAAAGTATCAATATTTCCATAGGTGTGATGGTGTCCCACAAGGTAACAAACTTTGTCAATAAATGTTTTTTCGTAGCCGAGAGCAGCAAGCAACTTTTCAGCCTCGTGAGGACCTTCAATCTCCTGATACTTTCCGGCGGACGAATTGTACTTTTCTTCGCTCACCTTTATGCCGATGTCGTGAACGATTGCGGAGATTTCAAGAAGCTCCTGATCGTCGGGCAAAAGATTTTCACTTTCACCGATTGTCTTTGCGAATGAATAAACCTTGAGAAAATGGTGAATCCTTTTCTTGTCACTTCCAAAATATTCAATCATAGCAGTTATAACCCTGTCGGTTTTCATATTATCACTCCTTACGGCGAGCCGCCGTACCCTATTCGTGTAGATAGTTTTTTGTTTGTGCAATTCTGTAGGGGTAGCATTGCGACTATATTTCAGACGGGAGGATTCGCACAAACAATCACTTTTTCATACTTCTTATATATGCAAAGGTCTTTTCTTCACCCTCATCTCTCAGCATAACCAATAATTTTTCAAGCAAAGCCTCAGTGTTGGGGTGCATACGGTGTTTGCCTCTGATTCTGCAAAAATATGTAAACGGAGCGCCGTCCGTGTAATTTTTGCCGTTGTAGATTTTGCTTGCGGCAACTCGGTCGCAGAACATTTCGATAACATATTTTACGGGCATTTCAACATTTTCAATCTGCTTTGTCTTTGGGTTGTAATCGTTCCAGTATTCGTAATGGTGACGATTTCTGCCCTTGTGATGCATCCACGCCTGTGAATAGCCGTACAGCTCTCTTTCCCTTTCGTTGGGACTTCTCGTGCCCTGAAAATACTTTGCACCCGGAATAAATTCTGTAGGCGAATACTTTGACAAATCGTGTATTAATCCCTGTCTGAGAATTCCTGCCCTTGCACAGTTGGCAATTACCTTGTGCCTGTGACGGGTTATTGTTCTGAAATGTTTAATCGGATGTGCCATAATTATCACCATAAATTGTTAGTTTGGAAAATACAAAACATTCTCCGACTGACATTTTACCACATTTCTCGCTGATTTAAAATAGCACTTGCAAGATTGTCGAAAAAAAGTTATAATATACAAAGGTTAAAATTTTGTAACCATTTAATGTTAAATTCTATAAGGATAGGTAATCTATGAAAAAGAAAATTTTCATTCTTTTACTATGTGTTGTCCTCATTGCAACCTGCATATTATGCGGTCTGACGGGAATTTTCGGAAATGATTCTCAAAATTCTCCAAAACCGCAGACGCCCGATACGGCAGCAACCGAAAATATGACATTTCCGAGCAAGGTCGATTCGCTCACATTAAAAGTCGGCGAATCAAAGCTTATTGAACTGTCAGCCGAAAAAGCAAAATCCGTTACCAAATGGACAAGCTCGGACAGTAAAATTGTTACCGTTGATGACGGCGGAAGGGTTGACGCTCTCAAAGAGGGCACGGCTCTGATTTCTGCCATTTCAAAAGACAAATCAAAATCGGAATTTCAGGTTACGGTGGCAAAATCAACCACGAAAAAACAGCAAAGCTACTCAACCTGTATAACGGCAAATCTTGACAAGCTTGAAAGCAATAAGCGTAACACGGCAAAAAACCTGTACGCAATCAAGGTCAACCGCACGGCAAACTGCGTGACGGTTTACACATATGACGAAAAGGGCAAGTACACAATCCCAGTAAGGGCGATGATTTGCTCCACAGGTCTTGACAATTCGACAATCACGGGTGACTACACAATCGGAATCAAGTCCGAATGGCTTTTCCTTGTGGGCGATGTTTTCGGAAGATACATCAGCGGAATTTCTGGCGATTATCTTTTCCACTCCGTTCCCTACTACTCAATGAGCGAAGAAGATTTGGAGCTTGAGGAGTTCAACAAGCTTGGCGAACAGGCGTCACAAGGATGCGTAAGACTTGCGGTTTCGGATGCAAAGTGGGTTTATGACAACTGCCCCACAGGCACGAAAGTAAGCATATATGACGATGCAGAAAATGCAGGCCCTCTCGGAAAACCGGATGCAATCAAAATCACCGATTTCACCAACAAATGGGATCCGACAGACAGCAATAAAAAATGCCCGTATGCCAAAGCAACACCAATAATCAGAGGTGCAAACGATTACACAATCAAAAGCGGCGGCGAATTTTACGCCCTTGCAGGAGTAACAGCCGTTGACACCTGTGGCAACGATATAACATCGAATATCGAAGTTTTCGGCAATGTGATAACCACCCGAAAAGGCAAGTACAAGGTAACATATTCAGTCACCGATGTGCTTAAAAGAACATCAAGCGTAACGATTACGGTAACGGTGCAATAAACCGCCGCAGTCAATTTAAGAAGATAGTTCCGCAAAAGCGAAAATAAAGATGCCCGAACGGAGATTTTAAATTGAAAATGGAAAATTGAAAATGTAAAATGAATGTCGGGAAGACGGTTTGCAAAATGCAAAACATCGTCTTCCCGACTGTTTTTTATATATGAAAGTTGTTGTTTATCTGTTGGGGCGGATATCATTCGCCCGCAAGCAACGGTACAGACTACATATTAATACAAATTTTATAAATGCTGCAAAGCAACTGTAATAATGTATGGATGAACCGTGTGTGCAGTGTAGTAACATAGTATACAACAGTGCAAAGACATAGTATACAGTTTTATGATAAAATAAATGGCAAGAAAATAGCAAATGAAGGAGCTGTTTTTATGCCGTGGGAGTGTAAAACTGTGGAAAAACAAAGATTAGAATTTGTTACAAAAGCATTAGAAACAAATAATTTTAGTGCTCTATGTCGGGAATATGAAATCACACGCAAAACCGGTCGCAAGTGGGTTGATAGATTTAAACAGGGACTGCCCTTAACTGATATGTCACGCAGACCATTATGTTCTCCTAACAAAACACCTGACGACATTGAAGAATTAATCGTTTCTGTTCGTTTCGATAACCCAGGTTGGGGTGATGATAAAATTAAAATTTTTCTTGAAAATCAAGGGTATAAAAACATTCCTTGTCCAAGAACCATTACTAACATTCTTCATAAACACCAACTCATATCTGAAGAGGAATCTCTCAAAAGAAAGCCTTTTAAACGCTTTCAGAAAGAACATTGCAATGATATGTGGCAAACTGATTTCAAGGAAGAGTTTTTAACTGCCGATAATCGTTATTGCTATCCATTGACTATTCTCGATGACAGCTCACGATACTCAATCAAAATAGCATGCTTTCCTAACACTAAAAATGTCGTTATTAACGCTTTTAAGCAAGCTTTTTATGAGTTTGGTATGCCATCAAGCGTACTTTCTGACAATGGTTCTCAGTTTGCAGGTTTTAAACATGGATTTACTATGTTTGAAAAATTCCTTATGAACAATGACATTCTTCCCATACATTGCAGAATTAAACATCCGCAAACACAAGGAAAAATTGAACGGTTTCATGGCAGTATGAAAAGAGAACTTTTAAATCATAATCTATTCAAGAACTTGGATTACGCTGACAAGGCTCTGCAAGAGTGGCGAACTAAGTATAATTGCCTGCGACCTCATGAAGCACTTGGAAACAAATGTCCTGCCGATGTCTATACTCACGGCGAAAGGATTTTTGCTGACAAGGTGGAGCCGTTTGAATATGAACCCGGCTTTAAAGTCATAAAAGTAAATTCGTGGGGATATGTCCGTTTTCAGAATTTTCAATTATATCTTAGTGAAACTTTCATCAATTATTATGTTCAATTCAGACCTAATCCAAACAATGATTCATTTCTTGTTTGCTATCGTAATTTTGTTATTGCTGAGTATGACTCGTCATCCGGCAAGCGTATTCACCGCAAGATTTCAAGATTGTGAATTTGTATACCATGTCCTTGCACAGGTGGTTACCATGTTGCACTTGACATAATATCCGCCCCTACAGACGATACATAGCTTTCATTACATCAAAAAATATTTGTTAAACATAAAATTTCATCAAGGCGGGCGTCCAATGAACGCCCCTACTGATAAACTTTCATCTAAACAAAATCTCCCGAACACGGCAAATGCCATATTCGGGAGAATTTTTTATTTATTCACATATTCACTTTGTACAAGCTTTAGCCAAAATTATTCGGCATCGGGAAGGCTTGCAAGCTTTTCAAGGTGAGCATACTTATCAGCAGCAACCTTTTCAGCCTTTTCAAAGAGTTTTTCTGCTCTTTCGGGGAATGAACGAGTGAGTGAGTTATAACGAACTTCGCCCATGATGAAGTCACGATATGATGCAGAAGGAGCTTTACCGTCAAGCATGAACGGATTCTTTCCTTCGTCTGCAAGACGAGGATCGTAACGGAAGATATTCCAGTAACCTGCCTCAACAGCCTTTTTCTCCTCAAGCTGAGCAATGCCCATGCCACCCTTGATACCGTGGTTGATACACGGAGCGTAGCAGATTACGAGTGACGGACCGTTGTAGCTTTCAGCCTCAACCATAGCCTTGAGAACCTGATTGTTGTCAGCACCCATAGCGCACTGTGCAACATAAACATAGCCATAGCTCATTGCAATAGCGGCAAGGTCTTTCTTCTTAACAGCCTTACCTGCGGCGGCAAACTGTGCAACCGAACCTACAGGAGTAGCCTTTGAAGCCTGACCGCCTGTGTTAGAATAAACCTCAGTATCGAATACAAGGATATTAACATTTTCGCCTGATGCGATTACATGGTCAAGACCGCCGAAACCGATATCGTAAGCCCAACCGTCACCGCCGAAGATCCACATTGACTTCTTAGCAAGTTCGTCCTTGTCAACGAGTGTTTTCTTAACAAGTTCGCCAACCTTTGCATCCTCTGTGTTCTTTTCGAGTTCAGCGATAAGAGCGTCTGTTGCAGGACGGCTTGAAGTTGAATCTGTTACTGTGTCGAGATAGTTCTGGCAAGCTGTCTTAAGGTCAGCGCTGTCTGTATCCTTCTGAATACCCTCAACATACTCGATAAGTCTGTTGCGGATAGCCTTCTGACCGAGAGCCATACCAAGACCGAACTCTGCGTTATCTTCAAAGAGTGAGTTCTGCCAAGCAGGACCGTAACCCTTCTTATTCTTTGTATAAGGTGTTGCAGGAGCAGATGCACCCCAAATTGATGAACAGCCTGTTGCGTTAGCGATAAACATTCTGTCACCGAAAAGCTGTGTAACAAGCTTTGCATACGGTGTTTCACCGCAGCCTGCGCAAGCGCCTGAGAATTCAAGCAACGGCTGTTTGAACTGACTGCCCTTAACTGTAGTGAACTTGAACTTCTCGTGAACTTCAGGCTTATCTTCAAGTGTGAGAGCGTAGTCAAATACTGCCTGCTTAGGACGCTGTGAGTCGATTGACTGCATTGTGAGAGCCTTAGCGCCCTTCTTACCCGGACAAACCTGAGCACAAGCGCCGCAACCCGTACAGTCGAGTGTTGAAACTGTCATTACAAAGTTGAGGTCCTTAAGTCCCATCATCGGGAGGCTCTTTGTACCCTCGGGAGCTTTTGCAAGCTCATCGGCTGTCATGGCAACAGGACGGATTACAGCGTGAGGACATACGATTGCACATCTGTTACACTGAATACAGTTTTCAGGATTCCATTCAGGAACATCAACTGCGATACCTCTCTTTTCATAAGCGGCAGAACCGTTAGGAGCAGTACCGTCAACATGATCCATAAATGTTGAAACAGGGAGCTTGTTACCCTTATATGCATTTACAGGCTTGAGGATTTCGTTTACATACTCAACGAGAGCACCGTTACCCTCTGCCTTGTCGGCAACTGAATTATCAACAGCATTAGCCCAATCAGCAGGAATTTCAACCTTCTTGAGGTCTTCCATACCACGGTCGATAGCGGCGTAGTTCATATCTACGATAGCCTGACCTTTCTTCATGTATGACTTCTTAGCGGCAGCCTTCATAAGCTCCTTAGCCTTGTCGGCAGGAATGATATCTGCAATCTTGAAGAATGCTGACTGAAGAACTGTGTTGATACGACCGCCAAGACCGATTTCCTTACCGATCTTGATACCGTCAATTGTGTAGAAGTTGATGTGTCTTTCAGCGAGAATCTTCTTCATCTTACCCGGGAGACGCTCGGAAAGCTCTTCTGTATCCCATGGGCAGTTAAGAAGGAATGAACCGCCTTCTTTAAGGTCATCAACAATATCGTACTTGTCAACATAAGACGGATTGTGACAGGCAACAAAGTCTGCCTTTGAAATGTAGTATGTTGACTTAATAGGAGTTTTACCGAAACGAAGGTGAGAAACTGTAAGACCGCCTGACTTCTTTGAGTCATATGCAAAGTAGCCCTGAGCATACATATCGGTGTTATCGCCGATAATCTTGATTGAGTTCTTGTTAGCACCGACAGTACCGTCAGCACCAAGACCCCAGAACTTACAGCTGTGTGTACCCTTCGGAGTTGTATCGGGATTTTCAACAATCGGAAGTGAGAGGTTTGTAACATCATCAACAATGCCGATTGTAAATCTTCTCTTAGGTGTTTCGCTTTCAGCGTTTCTGTAAACAGCGATGATGTCGCCGGGTGTTGTATCCTTTGAGCCAAGACCGTATCTGCCTGTGTAAACCTTTACACCTGCAAAGTCCGAACCGTTGATAGCGGCAAGAACATCAAGATAAAGAGGTTCGCCGATTGAACCGGGTTCCTTTGTTCTGTCAAGAACAGAGATTGTCTTAACAGTCTTCGGAAGCTCTCTGAGCATATAGTCGGCAACGAAAGGTCTGTAAAGGTGAACTTTAAGAAGACCGACCTTTTCGCCTGCGGCATTGAGGTAATCAACAACTTCTTCTGTACAGTCACAAACAGAACCCATAGCAACGATAACATGCTCTGCATCCTCTGCACCGTAGTAGTTGAACGGCTTGTAGTCAGTGCCGATTTTAGCATTAACCTTGTCCATGTACTTAACAACAACTTCGGGAACTGCGTCATAATACTTGTTACAAGCTTCTCTTGCCTGGAAGAAGATATCGTCGTTCTGAGCAGTACCTCTTGTTACAGGATGCTCAGGGTTAAGAGCACGACGACGGAAAGCCTCAACTGCATCCCAGTTAAGCATATCGGCGAGGTCTGCGTAATCCCACTCCTCAATCTTCTGAATTTCGTGAGAAGTTCTGAAACCGTCAAAGAAATGAAGGAAAGGAACTCTGCCCTCAATAGCTGCAAGGTGAGCAACAGCGGCAAGGTCCATACATTCCTGAGGATTGTTTGAACAAAGCATTGCATAACCTGTCTGACGGCAAGCGTAGATATCTGAGTGGTCACCAAAAATAGAAAGTGCGTGGCTTGTGAGCGCACGGGCTGATACATGAATAACGCCCGGAAGGAGCTCGCCTGCCATCTTGTACATATTAGGAATCATAAGGAGCAGGCCCTGTGATGCTGTGTAAGTTGTGGTCAAAGCACCTGCTGCGAGTGAGCCGTGAACAGCACCTGATGCGCCGCCCTCCGACTGCATTTCCGTTACCTGAACCTGTCTGCCGAAAAGGTTCTTGGCACCCTGTGCCGAGAACTTGTCGGTAAGGTCAGCCATTACGGAAGAAGGTGTAATAGGATAGATAGCCGCAACATCGGTAAACGCATAAGAAACATGAGCTACTGCGCTGTTACCATCCATAGTTTTCATTTTTCTTGCCAATGGAATCGTCCTCCTTTTTAATCAAAGCGGCAAAGGAAATGATGCCGCATAAATTTTCGATACCCGTTAATTACGCACCGTAAATCAACAAGCGGTACGGATACTTTGTATCATCTTAATTTTATCACTTAAGCACCGATTTGTAAAGTGTTTTACACAAGAAATTCAAAGCAGGATATACATTTTTGTTTCGTTTTTTACAAAAAGTTTCTTATATTTACTTGTTTCTGTCAAGATAATTTGTTGTTGATTTTTTAAAAATCAATAACAAAGGTTTTGGTTATTTGTAGTGGCGGATATTATCCGCCTGCTTGATGAATTTATATGTTTATACACATAGCTTTTTATACAATAAAAGCAGTGTATAATCTGTAGGGGGCGAACAATTGCAATGCTACGCTCGGGCATAATATGTTTTTACATTACAAACTGTCTACCCGACATTAATTTTCAATTTTCAATTTTCAATTTTACATTTAATTAACCCTTTCGCTCGGGCATAATTTGTTTTTTGACATTGCAAACTATCTACACGAATTGGGTACGGCGGCTCACCGTAATTTTCAATTTATAAATGCTTTATCGCTTCGCTTAAATCCGTACACAAAAAATCTATCATATGACGAGCCGACCGCCGCAAGGGCATTGTCGCCCACATATTTTCCGACCATCCATGTATCGGCAAGGTTGTAAAACTGCTGAAACACATTGCCGAACATAAGCGGTACTGCAAAAAACCACAGGCCGCCTGTTATACTGCCTGTGGTCAAATCTCTGTTTTTATTTAGTTTTATCACAAAATCATTCCGTTGCAACCGCAGATTCTGCGGTCATATTTTTTTGTTAAATTCACTTCCGCATTTCGGACAGCGAACAGTATGATTGCCTTTTTTGTTGCGAACACGAAGCTGCGCCTTGCACACGGGGCACTTGATATAACGGTAGTCCTTGCGGTCACGAATTTTCTTGAAGGTCAGTTTGAACCAACCTGTTACCGCATTGTAAATCGGAAGAAATTTTCTGTTTTCGGCACTTCTTGCAACAATGTTGCGTGAGAACATACGAAAACAGATAAGCACGATAATCAAGAGCATTATTCCGTCAATGATGTATCTTGCAACACGGTTCCACACAAAAATATTCACGAACCACAGTATAAGCAACAGCACCCAGAGTGCATTGTTGAGCTTATCCGTGCCGTATCTGCCCTGCATAAAATTTGCGAATCTGTTAAATAATCCTCGCATAAAGTTCATCCTTTCCGCAAAAAGCGGTAATTACAAAAATCATCCTTCCACCATTTTATCACAGGCAGGGCGTACATTCAATAAACATTTGACGATATATGTCACTAAATCAGCCGAGAACGAGCTTTGCCGTGTCAACGCTTTCTTTTGCGTCACGGCAGTAGTAGTCAGCGCCGATTTTCATAGCGTAGTCCTTTGTAAGAACCGCACCGCCGACAAATATTGTACATTTGCTTGAGCCGTCGGGATTCTGAAGTTCCTTACATTCTCTTACAAGCCTTATCGTGTCTTCCATACTCTTGAGGGTTGTTGTCATAAGAGCCGAAAGTCCTATCATTGTAATATTCTGTTCAACGGCAGTATCAACAATAAGCTGAGGATCAACATCACGACCGAGGTCAACAACTGTGTAGCCGTAGTTATCAAGAAGAACCTTTACAATGTTCTTACCGATATCGTGAATGTCACCCTTTACGGTTGCCACAATAATTTTGCCCTTACTTACGGGAGTTCCGCTTGTCTTTGTAAGGTGCTTTTTAATTACATCAAAGCACTCCTGAGCTGTGTTTGCGCTTTGGATAAGCTGTGGAAGGAAAATTTTATTCTTTTCAAAATCTTCACCCACTCTGTCAAGTGCAGGGATAAGCATTTCGTTTACAACCTGCATTGCATCGGTTGTTTCAAGAAGCTTTGCGGTTGCGGCTGCACCTTCGTTTTTAAGTCCGTTATAAACAGCCGCAAAAATATCGACATTGCTGTCTGCCTTTTTAACAGGAGCGGCAGGAACAGCATCGTTATATGCGTTGATAAATTCAAGCGAGTTCTTGTCAATGCCGTTAAGCACACGGAATGCCCTTACAGCGCCTGTCATCGACTCAACATTTGGGTTGATAATCGGCAAATCAAGTCCCTGTTCCATAGCCATTGTAAGGAAAGTTCTGTTGACAAGCTCACGGTTCGGAAGTCCGAAAGAAATGTTTGATACACCGAGACAGGTTTTACAGCCAAGTTCCGTTTTTACTCTGTGCAAGGCCTCAAGAGTCTGACGGCAAGCCGCCTGTTCCGCGGAAACCGTAAGAGTAAGACAATCGATATATACATCTTTTCTGTCAATGCCGACAGCCTCGGCTCTTTCAACGATTCGTTTTGCAATCTCAAATCTGCCCTCAGCGGTTTTCGGGATACCGTTTTCGTCAAGTGCAAGTCCGACAACAGACGCACCGTACTTTTTGACAAGAGGAAGAACCGTTGCAAGGCTCTGTTCCTCACCGTTTACGGAGTTCAGAATCGGTTTGCCGTTGTAGTAGCGGAGTCCTGCCTCAATAACCTCGGGCTTTGTGGAGTCAATCTGGAGCGGAACATCACACACACTCTGAATAGCCTTGAGAACACGCACCATCATCTTTTTTTCGTCAATTTCGGGATGACCTACATTGACATCAAGAATTTCCGCACCGCCCTGAACCTGACTGAGAGCCTGAGTGAGGATATAGTCAATATTATTTTCAACAAGCGCCTGCTTGAACAGCTTTTTACCTGTGGGGTTAATTCTTTCGCCGATAATTCTCGGACCGTTGATTTCGACAACCGTCGTTGAACTGCAAACGGTTGTGTCAACGCTCTTTGTCTGAGGCTGATATTCTCTGTCGGCAACCTCTGACTTAATTTTTGCAATATAATCGGGATTCGTTCCGCAGCATCCGCCGATAACCTTAACACCGTATTTGAGGAGTGAACAAACGCACTCGGCAAATTTGTCAGGCATAATGTTGTACTCGTTGCTGTTAGGATCGGGCAAACCTGCGTTAGCCTTGATTACAAGGGGAAGATTTGTGTATTTCGACATCTCGGAAACAACGGGTTCAAGCTCATCCGGACCGAGTGAACAGTTTACACCGAGAGCGTCAACACCGAGTCCCGTAAGAGTGACAGCCGCACAGGCAGGGGATACACCCGTAAATGTTCGTCCGTTTCTCTCAAAGGTCATTGTTGTGAGGATAGGCTTATCGCAGTTTTCCTTTGCGGCAAGGACTGCGGCCTTGAGCTCGTAAAGGTCGGTCATTGTTTCAAAAACTATGACATCGGCATCTTTACCGGCAAGAATCTGCTGTTTGTAATACTCATAAGCCTCGTCAAATTTCATTGAACCGGCAGGTTCAAGCAACTGACCTATCGGACCGATATCAAGGGCAACGAGAGCATCTGTACCCTCAACGGCTTTTCTTGCAATCTTAACACCGGCGCCGATGATTTCTTCAACGCTGTAACCGCTGTCCTGAAGCTTGTAGGCATTTGCACCGAAGGTGTTTGCGTACACAATGTCAGATCCGGCGTCAATATACCTCCTGTGAAAGCTCTCGATAAGCTCGGGGTGAGTAATGTTCAGCACCTCAGGCACATGGTCGTACTTTACACCGCTTTTCTGAATGAGAGTTCCTGTTGCACCGTCAAGCAGAATAAAATTCTTTTGGTTGAGATATTCACTAAAGTTTGAAAAATTCTTAAACACCACAATGTTCCCCATTTCTTCTGAAGCGACATTTGCCTTTCATACTGCAAATTGCACACCCTCGTTTTCTTCGTTCAATCGGATTGTCTGAAATTCCGAGAACCGCCGTAACCGACTTTGACGGTACAAGCAGACAGCTGTCGCCTGTTGTAAGACCTATTTTTCTCGGAGCGTCAAGTATTCTCAGATACTCCTTCTGCATCTCAATAGGATAGTCCCCATAGCCGGGGCTGAAACGGAAGGTCATATACTTTCCGCTGTATTTTTCGGCAAGGATTTCGTCAACCTTTTGACACACCTGTTCAACGGCAACGCTTGCAAAGCTGTCAAGCACAACCGCCCTTGCCATGTCGGAAATCTGACTTATACGGATAAGCTTGTCAATTCCCGAACCGATTGTAGCACACATCATAACGGCTGTGTGGCAGCCCTCAAGGTGCTTTTTTATATCATTGCCGAGTAAAATATCGTCAAACGGAGCTTTGCGTTCAACATAGAGAAATCTCGGCTCTGCTGTTTTCAGTATTTCTTTTTCGCATTCATCCATCAGCACATCCATGCGGTAATTAAGGCTGATTCCTGCACCGCCGAGGTAGCGTATAGCCTCTTTGCGGTTTAATCTGTCAAGCGTTATCATAAAAGACTTGACACCGCCTCCGTAATTTTTCTTGCAACATACGGGTTGTTCATCGTGTAGAGGTGGATGCCGTCAACACCGTGTGCGATAAGGTCAACAATCTGGTCAACCGCATATGCAATGCCTGCGTCACGCAAAGCCTCGGGTCTTGTATCATACTTCTGCATAATCTTTGCAAATTTTGCAGGAAGGCTTGCACCGCACATTGAAACCATTCTTTCAATCTGACTTTTGCTTGTTACAGGCATAATACCTGCCTCAATCGGAACATTCACGCCTGCAATCTTCGCTCTTTCAAGAAAGCGATAGTAAACGGAGTTGTCAAAGAAAAGCTGTGAAATAAGGTGGCTTGCACCCGACTCAACCTTTTTGCGAAGGTTGTGAATGTCCTCAACCTCATCGGCTGCCTCGCTGTGAACCTCGGGATAACAAGCGCCGGCAAGGTCAAAATCGCCCTGTGACGCAATATATCTGCACAAATCGCTTGCATAAGTGAAATTCTTCTGCGGTTCAACACCTTCAACCCTGTCACCACGGAGTGCAAGAATATTCTCAATGCCGTTCTCCTTAAAGAGCGCAAGGTTGCGGTCAATATCAGCCTTTGTGCTGTTAATGCAGGTGAGGTGTGCCACGGATTCAACTCCGAAATCCCTCTTGATTTTTGATGCGATTTCGCATGTACGATTTTTTGAGCCGTTGCCGCCAGCACCGTATGTTACGCTGATAAAATCAGGCTTTAAAGCCGAAATTTCTTCAAGCTTGCCGTAAACCGATTCAATCGGAGAGGTCTTTTTAGGCGGAAATACTTCAAAAGAAAAAACTGTTTTTCCGCTGTTAAATAAATTGCTTATTTTCATATATAAACACCTCGGTAATGGTTTTGTTAAACTTGATTAATTATAGCATAAATAATTTTTGCATACAATACTGTTTTGGTGGGTTTTGTCGTTTAAGACTATCATTTTTTGGATGTTTTGGTATAAGCAAAAATTATATCAAAGAGTTTTATAATAATTATAATTTTGTTAACAAACCAAATTCACCATTATATTCTGTAGTGGCGTTCATTGTGTCAAGTGCAAGTAACGACACAATTTTTGTAGTATGAAATGATATGGTAGCTGACAATAGCCTGCATTAAGTCGAACCGATTTTACAATCGTTTCGATTGGCGAACACGGTTCGCCGCTACAGACTATACACCGTTTTCATCAAATCAAAAATTTAGGTTCTAACAAATTATTTCATCAAGGCGGGCGTCCAATGAACACCCCTACTGATTAAACAAAAACGGTCGGGAAACAATGATTTGCATTTTGCAAACTGTCTTCCCGACCGCAATTTTCAATTTTCAATTTTCAACTTTCAATTTTAAAAAATCACAGATGCAAAATCAACTTTGCAACGCCGAAATAGATAAGCAATGAAAGCGAGTCGCAGACTGTTGAAATGAGCGGATTCGCCATAACGGCAGGGTCAAAGCCGACCTTGCTTGCCAAAAGAGGCAGACTGCTGCCGACAAGCTTTGCCATAATAATTGTGCCGACAAGCGTGAGCGAAATTACAAGGGCAATCATAAATGCGTTTTCCTGACCGTTGAGATCAAACAAAAGCAGTTTTACAAAGTTTGCCGCCGCAAGCGTAATGCCGCAAAGAATTGACACCCTGAATTCTTTCCACAGCACAAGGAAAATGCTCTTGAAATGAATTTCACCGAGCGACAACGCACGGATTACGGAAACCGACGCCTGAGAACCTGCGTTACCGCCCGAACCCGTAATCATCGGGATAAACGATGAGAGAATCAAAACATTTGCAAGCACAGCCTCAAATGATGAGATAATCGCACTTGTAAAGGTTGCCGAAAGCATGAGTATGAGCAGCCACGGCGTTCTCTTTTTGTACAGACCGAAAACGCTTGTTTTCATATACGGTTTGTCAGACGGCAATACGGCAGCCATCTTTTCGATATCCTCGGTAGCCTCTTCCTGAATAACATCAATAGCGTCGTCAATTGTTACGATACCGACAAGTCGGTTTTCGTTATCGACAACAGGAAGAGCAAGGAAGTTATAGTTTGAGAACATCTGGGCAACCTGCTCCTGATCAGCAAGAGTAGTTACCGAGATAACATTTTCCTCCATAATCGACTTTACAAGCTCGTCATCTTCGGCAAGCAAAAGGTCTTTTACAGTGGTAATACCGATAAGCTTGTTGTTGGCATCGGTTACATAGCAGGTGTAGATTGTTTCCTTGTCAACACCTGTTCTTCTGATTCTTTTAATAGCCATTTCAGCCGTCATATCGGGACGAAGCACAATAAACTCGGTTGTCATAATCGAGCCTGCGCTGTCCTCGGGATATTTCAAAAGCTCGTTAATCTGCTTTCTCATATCCTTATCAGCCTGTCTTAAAATACGCTTTACAACATTGGCAGGCATTTCCTCAATAAGGTCAACGGCATCATCGACAAATAACTCATCGACAACCTCTTTCAGTTCGCTGTCGCTGAAGCCGTGGATAAGAAATTCCTGAGTTTCGTCATCCATAGATCGGAAGAGCGTCGTGTAGGGAAAGAGTGTAGATCTCAGTTCGCTGTCGCTGAAGCCGTGGATAAGAAATTCCTGAGTTTCGTCATCCATTTCGACAAAGGTTTCCGCCGCAAGCTCCTTTGGCAGAATACGAAACAGAATCGGCATTTTTTCATCCTGTAGATTTTCAAAAACCGCCGCAATATCAAACGGTTTCATCGTAATCAGAATATCCCGCAAAGTGCTGAACTTTTTGTCATCAAGCAACACTTTGATAGTTTCGATAAGGGTTACATTAACCTGTTCCATCATCTTTTCCTCCTTTTTAATTAAATTGGAAGTAAAGACGGTGTCACCCTGAGTATTAAATTAAATCAATTCAAATTAAAATAAAAATACAAAGCAAAATCAATAAAACAAAATGAACGCACAAGCGCACATTCTGTTGCAACTTCGCCCGGGTACAGCGCCTTTATTACCGTCTGCGTCCATTAAGTTTTCACCTCATTCGCATTAAAATTCGGGCAAAAGCCCGTACATATTTATTTTATTCTTTTTTATGTCCGATGTCAACGGATTTATCCGCTAAAAATCCACTTTGCAAACATTTTACATTATTCTCTGTAACGGCTTGGTAATTCGGTATAATATTTCTTGCTTTTTGATGTGTATCAATGTATAATAAATATGCATGATTTAAAATAAAATTTCAAAGATTGGAGATTAACCGTTATGACAGATATGGTTAAAAAATATGTTCCCTATGCGGTAATAATTTTGCTTGTTTATATGCTGCTGCCGCTTGTGTTTATTCCGGGCGCAATGCAGAAGTTTTCACCCGTTGCATATGACTGTGTGTTCCCGATTACGGCAATCGGCTGTTCGGCACACTACTGCTCAAAACACGGACTTGACTTCCTCTTTGCACTCATTGCACCGATTATTTATCTTCCGAGTATGCTCATCTACAACGGCGGATTTTCTTCAAGCACACTTTCAACCAACCTTATTCTCCTTGTAGTTTATCTTGTTGCCGGAATTTTCGGACTTTTCCTCGGCGACCTTGCTTTCGGTGACAAGCGCCGTCAGAAAGAAAAGGCAGAACAGGAAGAAGCAGAGGAAATGCTCCTTGAGGCAAAGCGCCGTGAAAAGGAAGAGCTTGAGAACATGACTTCATCAAGCAAAAAAGCCGAAGGAAAAGCACCCTACAAACAGGAACGCAAGCCTGCTCGCAAACCGTCGCCTGCACCGCAGAAAACAGAAACAGCAAATGACGATGATTTTGATTATGACAAGTACCTTTCCGGTATTGACAGAAAGCAAGATCCGAACGAAAGAGAAATTGACGATATCTTAAACGAATACAGACATTGACGGCAAGCCGCCGTTGGCGATTCGTACAGACAGTATTATAAGGGCGAAAATAAAATGTCCGAGCAGAACTCTGTAACTAAAAATGTAAAATTAAAGTCGGGAAGACAATTTGCGAAATGCAAAGCATTGTCTTCCCGACTGTTTTTGTTTAATCAGCAGGGGTGTTCATTGGACGCCCGCCAAGTAATGACAGAAAATTTATGATAAAAATAAACTGTATAAATGAGATACAGAATTGCAGTTACTTTGTAACATTTATATCATTTAAATTACAATATTATTTGTACCATTATTTTTGTTTAAATCAACCCAACAATATACTTCTGAATCAAGGTTGCGTCAACAACACTGATTTCGCCGTCATGGTTTACATCGCTGTTAAAAAGCTGAGTCTTGCCGAATTTTACAATACCTGCAACATATTTCTGAACAGATGTTGCATCTACAACCGTAATGTTTCCGTCTGGATATGCATCACCGCAAGTCAGGCAGTTCAATTTGCCACCAATCGTTGTTTTACACTCTGCGCCGTTTTTAAGTCTGCAATATTTATAAGCCATAAGGCCCGTATCCTCGCCAAGCTGTCTTGAAATATAAAACTCCGCATAGCCGTTCTTATCAGGGACAAAAGATGTTACCGCACCTCCGCTGACAAAATATGCGCCCGAGGTTGCATAGCAAGGTTTGCCGCTGCTGTCTGTACCGAAATCCTCATATGTAAAGTCAAAATTCTTGTATGTGCCATCGCTGAGTTTTCCGGTCATTGTGCCATCATCATTAAAGCCATAAGGAAAATAGTCGGAGAGTTTAATCCTTATCTTAACATATTCTCCGCCTGTTGAATCATAATTGAATTTCATACCCGTATCACCAAAATAACGATTATCCGCTGTTATCATATGGCGAGTAAATTCCTGATTTTTCGGGAGATTTACAAACTTCGGTGCATCAATACAGTCCTTAAACATCACGCTGTACTTTTGATAATCCGTTGATATGAACATTGCCCCGAAATTCTTTGCCGTATTTTCGGTATATCCCGTTGTTGTAACAAAAAGCTGATTGTTTGAGATTTTCTGCGTTGTACCTGTAACTTCAAAGTCCTTGCGATCTTCATACTCGCTTACCGCACCTGTCATAAGAACCGAACCGACGGTAAGCACACCGCACATTGCGATTGCAGTTAATTTTTTGATTATACTTTTCATTGTTTACACCTATTTATATTGTTCAGCTGTCCAAACCGACAATATACTTCTGAATCAAGGTTGCGTCAACAACACTGATTTCGCCGTCATCGTTTACATCGCTGTTAAAAAGCTGAAGCTTGTCAAAGTCCTCAATACCTGCAACATATTTCTGAACAAGCGTTGCATCCGCAACAGAAATGTATCCGCTTAAATCCGTATCACCGCAAGTTAAACCGACCAGAGTATCTCCGATTCTTCCGTAATCGCAATGAGCTCCGTCTTTAAGTCTGCAATAGCGGTATGACATTACTTTTGTATCTACACCAAGCTGTCTTGAAACATATATTTCAGCATAGCCGTCCTTATCGGGAGCAAAGGATGTTACCGCACCTCCGCTTGTCGCATATGCACCGGATTCCGCATAGCAATTAACACCGTTGCTGTCAGTTCCGAAATCTTCGTATCTAAAATCAAAATCCTTGTAAGAACCGTCGCTGAGCTCAGCAGTCATTGTTCCGTTTTCATTGAACAGATAGGAAAAATCGGAAAGCTTGATTTTTACCTTAACATATTCACCGCCTGTTTTGTTAAACTGATAGAATGTCTGAACATTACCGAAATAACCGTGACCCTGCGTCATCATATATTTTACGAATTTTTCGCCCTTTGGAAGATTTAAAAATCTCGGTGCGTTGATACAATCCTTAAACCATATATCGTAATCCTTTTCGTCGGTTGTTCTGAACTTTGCACCGAAATTTTTATCGGTATTTTCAGTGTATCCCGTTGTTGTCACAAAAAGCTGATTGTTTGAAATTTTCTGCGTTGTACCTGTAACTTCAAAGTCCTTGTGATTTTCATCTTCGCTTACCGCACCTGTCATAAGAACCGAACCGACAGTAAGCACACCGCACATTGCGATTGCAGTTATTTTTTTAATTGTATTTTTCATTGTTATCCTCCGTGTTTGTAATTTTATCCGCAAATTTGTTCATACTTGTTTCATTTTATCAATCTATTTTTCTTATGTCAATAATTTTGAAATAAATTTGGCATTTACGGCAATATATGCGTATTTTCCCAATATTAATTATTACAAATGACAGACAAAATACTCGGGAATTTCTGTTTTTAACAATTGGTCTTTAAACAAAAAAACAGACTGCACCGTGATGCAGTCTGCTGTAAATTATGACGCACGCTCACATATTACATAGTAACGGTCAAAACCGCCGTTTCCGTCACTTATGCAGGTAAACATGGTGAGCAAATCTCTGTCCTTCTGCAAATAGCAGTCGCCTGATTCGTTCGGCTTGTTGACTTTGGTTTCAACAACCTTGTAATTGAGTGTATCCCAATAATTTGTTATTGAAACCCTGTCACCGATTTTGAGGTTGCGGAGGTTATCAAAGAATATTCGACCGATGTATCCCGTGTGACCTGCAAGGACTGCGTTTGTATTCTTACCGCCGATCGGCAATGAGGTTGCACTCATATGTGCCGCACCGTAGCTCATATTTGAGCTGTTCGCACCGAGGTAAATCGGCAGACGCATATTTATTGTTTCGGCGGTAACATAGCCGTAAATACCGTCGGTTATGCCGTAATCTTCAAGATTGACGGCAGCCTGCGAATAGGTATCGTTGCGGAGCATTTCATACTGGTTCGTTTCAAGTTTTTTGTTGTAGGCAACACTGTCATGGAAAAGTCTGTCAAGGTCAGCCTTGAAAACAACGGGCTGTTTGGAAGTACGCTTGCCTTCTCTGTCAATTTTGTAACCATCTTCGTCAACCTTGCCGTCCTTGACCGCCTGTTCAAAAGAGCCGTCCTCAGCTTCTTCAACACGGGCGTCAAAGCCGTCAGCCTCACCGTTTGAAATCTGTGTTCCGATAAAATTTGATATGGGGGGAAATGCGACAAGACCTATTCCGACAACGAGCATTGCTATTGCCACACCCGTAAGTATTTTTTTAATCATCGGAATCACCACCCGAATCATTCTGATTTTCGTCAGCCGAGTCATCTCTCAGCCGTTTTGCACCGTTTGACTTCTTCTTTTTACGCTTGAGCAGAAATACAACCACAAACACAACAAGTGCAACAAAGCCGACAATTATGCCGATTGCGACTGCATAAGGGATTTTGTAACCGAGAAAGAATATGTAACCGTTGTCAAACTTCGCAAGCGACACACCTGTTTCAACATATTTAGTATCATCGTATGCAACATGCTTGCCACGCACGAGAAGTCTGTGAGTATTAACGCCGTATGGGGTACAGGTGAGGAGCGTTACAAGGTCTTCGCCGTCAACAATCCGCAAGGAATTGATTTCCGAGGGAAGAACAACTTCGATTTGATCAACCTCATATTTCAGCGTTCTGTCGAGGATATGAACATAAAACTCATCGCCGACTTTCATATCGGTGAGGTAATCAAAAAATGTTTCGCCCGGATAACCCGAATGGGCAGAAATTACGGAATGTGTGCTAGTACCGCCGACAGGCAGGGAAGTATTTTGCAGATGTCCTGCGCCTTTGGAAAGAACCTCTTCGCTTGTGCCGTGATAAATCGGCAGATAAACATTGATTTTCGGCACATCAATATAGCCGATAAGACCGTTATCATCAACATTGAGAGTTTTCTCATAATTTGCGCCGATTTTCTGAAAAGCCTTTTCGTCGAACGGGTCGGTAATTATCATATTATTTGAAAGGCTGTTATTGTACTTAGCAGCCTCTTCAAACATTTTTTGAGTTTTCTCACTCGGCATCTGAGCAACCCTGTTGGTGTACTCCTTAACCATGCTTCGACTGACATAGTTATTAATTGCGGAGCTGACAAGCGGATAGCTCATTATGCCGATTCCCGCAACAAATATTAAAGCTATTAGTAAAATTGACAGCTTTCGTTTCATAAAATTTTCCTTTTCTGCGTGTTTTTGTTCCGTTGTTATTATACTATATTTTACTATTTATCGCAACTGCGTGCCGCAGTCCCAGTTCGTGAAGATAGTTTGTGCAATACCAAAAACATATTCCGCCCGAGCGTAACATTGTGGTGGTTTGCGACATTTATAAAATTTGATTTAACATATAATTTGCACCGTTGGCGACGGGTGGAGGCGGTTTTAGCATATACAAATGCGGTGCGGAACACCGCCACCTTAATTATTCATTATTCATTAAATAAAGCCAAAATAGAACGGGGATGCGTTGCCGCATCCCCTGAAAATTACATATATCATATCACAGATTTTAAGATAAAGATATTCGATTAATTATTTAGCTGCTTTCTTTCTCTTAAGAACAAAGAGAAGAACGCCTGCACAAGCGATAAGTGCTGCACCGCCAACATAGAACATCATTGTACCCATACCACCTGTCTGAGGAACAGTTACAGGGTAATCCTTAACTACTGTAGCACCGTTTCCAACTGTACCAACTGCTGTGTATGCCTTTGCAACAGCTGTTACTTTGAATATAGTAGAGTTGATGTTGTAGCCTGCAGGAGCCTTTGTTTCCTTTACAAAGTAATCAACGCCAGGTGTAAAGTAGAACTCGTGTGTGCCATAGTAGAACTTATCGTTGCCGTTAGTTGTTGTTGTTGCCTTAACAGTTTCACCTTCAACTACGATTGCCTCGGTGCATGCTGAATCCTTATAAAGTGTGAATTCAGCGCCTGCAAGCTTTGTTGATGTTGCGTTACCGTCAACCTTTGTTACATCAAGACCTGCAGTTGCAACATTTACAGTATCATTACCTGGCTTGTATGTGAAGTTGCCTTCATTACCATAGTAAAGACCGTCTGTGTTGGGGAGGTCTGTAGTAACTTTGTCAGCGATATCAGCTTTTACCTTAGCAGAGAATGTTACCTTGACTGTGTCATAACCGTAGAACTTGTCACCCTGAAGGAGTGCGTCTGAAGCAACGACTGCGAATGTAGCTGTTGCATCAACGCCAGTGGCATCTTTATAAGCATAACCAGGAACTACTTCGAAGTCGCCGTCCTCTGCAGGTGTTTCAACACTATCCTTAACAAAGTAAACCTTTACAGTACTGTCAATGAGTGAAAGAGCGTTGTCCATGTTATCAACAATTGCATATGTGCCAACCTTGTTAGTTGTTGAACCTGCTGTTGAAGCTGTAAGTGTGTACTCAGCGTTCTTCAGTGTACCAACTTTGCTGTCTTCAACTGTCTTTGTAACTGTGATACCTGAAACATTAATCTTTGAAGCAAGGTTTACTGTTTCATAATCATATGTCCAGTCTGTGCCATTGAAGAAAGGAAGTGAGATGAGTGAACCCTGTACAGACTTAACTGTACCAGGCTTCTTAGAGCAGTATACATAATAGATACCGTCTGCAAGGTCTGTAATCTGCTGTGTAGGAACATCTGCTGAACCGTCATATTTGAATGTAACAGTCTTAGCAGCTGTACCTGTCCATGACATACCATCACAAATTGTGATGATTTTCTGGCTCTTGTCTGCTTCTGTTGAGTTGAGAGCGTTTACAAGGGCAGTGTTGCTTGCATAAGCATCTTCAACTGTTACTGTACCTGTTGTAGTATCAACCGCTGCGAGCTTGAAGAATTTGTACTCATAAGTACCAACATAGTCGGCTTTATTAACTGTTGTATCGGCATTAGGGTTGCATGATACTGTAAGTGTTGTAGCAGCGCTTGCTGAGAATGGGATCATGAGAGCGATCATCATTACTGCGAGAACTGCTGCAAAGATTTTCTTTGTAGTTTTCATTTTTCTTTCTCCTTTGTGTTTGATTTAATATATGTAATTATATTCTAACCGAATGGTTAAACTGAATTTGGGTGGCTGCATGGCAGACACCGGCTAACAACGGTGTCCGTAGCAGTCAAAGAGGTTTTCTATGAAAGAAACATATGATTAAAAAATCATCTGTTCTAACAATTTAAATCATATCGGGTTACTTTCTGCGTCCTGCTCTGCGTTTTTTACGAACTTTTCCGTAATAGATTGCGTAGCCCGTGAACATTGTCACCGCAAGACCTGCAACCGACAAACCGAGAACAACATAGCCGTTCATACCTTCACCGCTCGCCTGTGGCATTGTAATTGCACCGTCAACATAATTATATGTAACATCGTACTTACCCTCAACAGGAAGTGTGAAGTAGGAAAGTGTGTAGTTCGGGGTGTAACCCTCTGACGGTTTGTACTCAAACAGACAGTATGTTTGATATTTTGAAGTACCTGTTATATAATTGTCGGAACTTTCGTTCCATACAACTTTACCGTTTGTTTTTGTAAACTCGCCCTGACCGTCCTTGAAGATTGTCAGATTGTCAAACACAGCCTGACCGTTGCTGTCTGTCTTTTTAGAAACCATATGAGTTTTCATTGAGGCATCATTAATGATTGTATTGATATCATCTGCAGTAAAGATATCCTCACTAGATACCTTCATCACCGCAAATTCCGTATCACTTACATTACCGCCTGTCTGGTTCTTCTTGTTTACTGTTGCTCTTCCGTGTGTTGTTTCATTTGCAAACAGGGCTTCATTTTCTTTAACAGAAGTAGGATCGTTGAAGTAACCTGCAAGCTCAGCATCGGTTTTGTCTTTAATAGCCGAGCTACTAACCTTAATATACGTAGGCGCTGTTACTTCACCGTTTTCAAGAAGTTCAATCTCGGCAAGCCAGGTGTTTGTATCCATTTTATAATCGAATGCATTTTCACCCTCGGCAAGAGCCTCGGTAATCTTAAATCTGTAAACACCCGCAGTGACTAATTTGAGGTTTTTGAATTCAACCTTACCGTTTTTGTCAGGTGTTTTCAAATTCGTGGAAACTGTTGCTGCGCTGTTTGTCTTGATAAAAGTCTTGCCGTCGGTATCAAGTTTTGTTGTATCCATTGATCCAAGACCTGTCAATGTATAACCGAACTTGCTGCCGCTGTAAGCCTGACCGTCAAGAGTTTTATTTACCGAAATGGCAATGTTTGTAGGATTAACCTTATTGATAAAGTTAAGCGCATTTCCTGTTTCGGCAAGTGTACCGACAAGTGTACCGTTGAAGTTCTGATCGCCTACTTTATAGGGAATATAACCTATAACTCTTTTCTCTGTAATCTTATAGGTTGCACCTACAGGAATATTGAGAAGCTTAATGCTTTCGCCCTTTTTGATTGTGAACGAACCGTCCAAGGGTGTACGGTAAGCTGTGCTTGAATAATCACTTGCGCCCTTCTCTTTGAGCTGATACTCAAGAGGATAGGTCTTGTAGTCATAGGTTGAACCTTTGCCGTCAAAGTCGAGAGCAATTGCAAATGTAAACTGCTGACTTGTGTCGTAGTCGGTTGTACCGTTTTCATCAACAACATTCTTTGAAATTTCAAGAGGTGCTGTCACTATCTTGTTGGTATAGTCGAGCTGGAGCTGTGCATAAGCCTTTTTATCAGTGGGATCTACAAGGTTGAATTCCGAGTCCGTAGCTGAACCGCTCTTGATTATTGAACCGACTCTGTTGTTAACAAGTTCCCAGTTCGTTGTGTATTTAAGCTTACTGCTGTCTGTTGACTCGTTAACCTTCATATCGTTGCCGGTCTTGAATGAGTTGTCAAAGTCAGCTATATAATTATCTTTAAGTGTGAAACCGCTGTTTGAAAGAGTTTCACTGCTTATGCTTTCGTCTGATTTTGTAAGCTTGTAGCTTTTACCGGAGGTATCTTTGCCGTTCTCTTTGATTGTATAATCAAAAGTTTCATTAGCTTTGAGGTCATCTGAAATTTCAGAAACAACATCGCCTGTATCAAGTGCCTTTGTAACCTTGAGGTCATTGTTGGCAGGTGTCATTGTGAAGTTTACTGAGAAGTTAGACTCAGCCTCACCACGCTCCATATAGAATACTACCATATGGTATGTCTTGTTAGGATCAAGCTGAACACCATTGTTGATTGTCTTTGTAACGGTGCCAAGGTTTGTATGATGTAACGAACCGTCTGCAGAATACTGAGTGCCGTTACCGTTCCACATTTTACCGTAAAGATCTGAAAGTGTAAGGTCACCTGAAAGTTTATCGCCACCTACATTCTTCTGCTTACAGAAAATAGCACCTGTGTTGCTTCCAAACTGTGACTGCTTAAACTTGTAGAAACCGTCTGATACTTTATACGGTTGAACATACTTAGTTTCCGAACCCCATGTATAAACGCAGAAGTCTTTATAAGCGGAATCTGTTCCAACCCAAAACTCATCACTCGGAACTGTAACTGTTGTCGATGATGATGAAGTCGATGACGGAGTTGAGTAATCGGCAAATACATCGTCAGCTGTTGCTTTCATTGTATTAAAGTTAATTGAACCGCTTGCCTCTTTATGGTCACCGCCGAGATCGAGAGCAAGCTCTGCGTTAGCACCTGTTGGATCTTCACCGATATAAACCCAAAGGTCATCGTCACCGCTGAAGTTAAAGGTTACATCTTTGCCGTCTGCACCGTCTGCAAGTTTACCGCCTTTCGGAACTCTGAAGTCTATATCAAGTCTGACACCAAAGCCATAGTTAAGGTTATAGTTAGTACCCTTGCCCGTTGAAGTGTTCTGAGTATTGTTGAATGGGAAAACACCATAACCGTTTTGTCCACCGGCGAATTTTGACAACTCATCATGTACACCAAATTGTTCGCCCTCACCGTAGTTAATTTTTTTAGGTGTAAGGCCGTCCCATGTAAAGTAGATGTTATCTTTTGCTTTTTTTGAAGTGAATTCATAAGTAGTAACACCATCACCGTCAGTAGTTGCACGGAACGGGAAAGATGACTTATAAACATTGGCAACTCTTTTATCATTATATGTAGCGGTTGAAAGTGCCTCAGCATCAAAGTAAGGAGCCTTGACACCATTTGCAACCTGAAGATTGCCCTTACTGTCAAGCCTGTCGTACATAAGACCCTGTAAGGACTGGTTATAATTACCGTCGCCCCATGCCATACCGTTGGAGTTGTTTACTGCATAGTAATAGTTATCATCATAATTGTTGATGTTTGTAAGTCCTCCTGCGTGGGTCTTAAATGTTTCGTAGTGTTCTCCACCCCTATACATATTACCGAAGTAGAGAGGATACTTCCAGTCCGATTTATGTGGTAAAGCAATCTTGCTTATGTAGTTGTTGAAGTTATCAAACTGATACCAATAGTCATGCATTTCATCCTTATTATTTTTCTCATTGTCATAACCCTGACACTGAAGATACCCTTTCTCCTGCTCCATATCCGACCAGTAGTCAAAGTATGTTGCGTCAACGCCTACGATGTTAGGATTATCTTTGAATGAATTTTCAACGACAGCACCATAGTTTACATTGTCTATTTCCGAGAATTTTGTCCAGCCTTCGCCTCTGGCTGTCTTAACATATGTAGCCGTGTTATCGCTGTAGCCCAAACCATCATATCCCGAATCTGTCGGATATGATGTTGCAGAAGATGCACCGTTGAGGTTATGTTCGTTCGGATGGAATCTTAAAAGCGCACCCGCCGGAATTCTACCGCTGAACACCACAGAACCGCTTACCTTGGTGTCTTTGGTGTCTTTTGTAAGCTCAACTGTTCCTTCATAGGCATCGTTGTAGTCAAAAGTTGCATAAACCTTTGCAAGCGACTTCCAGTCATCGTTTGAAACATAAACTGTTTTATATGTTGCCTTTGACTGTTTGTCGGGAGATTCAACAGAAAGGTATTTACTTTCTTTGAACGAGCCGTCAGTTGTAAGATAAAATTCCGTGTTGCCCGAAGCACCAGAAATGTCGATGGTCTTGATGAACGGGTTAGTCCACTGACTTTTTGAAGCATCATAAAGAGCATTATCGGCACTGTATGAATCGTTAATACCGAGGTCGCTTGTTTGTGTTTCGCCCTTGTTGCTGAAGATTACATTTTTATGGGATGACTTAACATCTACATAGTAGTAATCGCTGTCTGAAGATGTCTTAGTCATTGCAACACCCGGCCACTCTGCGTTGAAGTCAGTATCGTTTACCCAAGAATATGCATAAGCTTCATTATAGGTATTATTGCTGTTATTAAGATAGATACGGCGGGAACCTTTTGCAACAGTCTTTTCGGGAAGAGTAAAATTAACCCCGTAAGAAAGCTCAATTTTTGTTGCACCGGATGGTGCAGTGGTTTCAAAAACTCCCGACGAAGGATCTTTGCTTACCTTTTCTGTTTTAAGAACCGTGCCGTCATCCTGAGCAAAACGACATGTAACAGAAGAAAAACCATTCCATTCCTTATTCTTGTTCAGGTTAATGTAAATCTTCTGTCCCGAAGATGTTGCCGCAAATACATTAAGCGACATACCCGACACGGCACATATCGAAAGCATGAGGGTAAGTGCAAGCACAAGAGAAAAGCTTTTCTTTGCGGTTCTGCAAAGCTTTTTACCTAATTTCATAATTTTTTCTTCTCCTTCGTTGCCGATTACTTTGTTTTGGCAGTCAAAGTACAATTAAACAGAACTGCATAGGACAGTCCAATATATCTGCCAACTAATTATGAAACGCAAATTTTTGAATTTGTTCTTCTTTTTGACTTATATACAATTATATAATATTTTATTGCATATTTGTAGAGGCAATACAGCCAAACTTTGGGTAATATTTTTGGCTATTTTGCATATCAGCAAGCACGATTTAATATTTTTGACCATAATGTGATTTTATTACTTATTTATCGCCATTTTTTGTGTTTAAGATAAATTATACCCATTGTACAACCTTAACAGGCAGTCAAAAAGTCAATTTCGGCACTAAATTTGTTGATTTTTAATTCTTTTTTCAAAAATATCAAAAATTTTATGCAGGTTTACTCCAAGCTGTGCGTGCGGAAATATGTATTATTTTGCGATTGCTGCTTTTAAATGCCCCAAAACCAGCATTTTGCAGAATTTTTCAGATATATTTTTATAATCAGTTTCTATATCCGATAAAATTAATCACCGAATACCTTGAAAAAGATCGGAAGAGCGTCG
>OOCJ01000330.1_pt1 | contig 40030 bp, 40 predicted proteins | sample 1671481 | NCBI WGS metagenome assembly OOCJ01 (sample SAMN06348161, study PRJEB24527) | human gut metagenome | biome: human gut; feature: ankylosing spondylitis patient; material: feces | host: Homo sapiens | place: China | collected 2015-10 | reverse complement strand
TAGATTGTATTGATCGAAATATAGAATTTGCTAATGAAAAGGAACTCTTTACCCTATGGTTAAATCTGCGTAAGCAAATAGCACAACCAAATTTAAAAGAAGGGACGGTTGTCTATAGTCAGATTGACAGAATACAGTCTTTGATACAGTTAATAGAACCCAAGGACATCAGGGTGAAGTATCAGAAATTATATTTGGAAAACAAATACGTACCCGATGAGGATTTTAGAACATACTGGAAAACATTGGAACATAAAAAAGCCATAGCGGTTAAAAACATATTTGATCAATTTGGAGCTGAGGAAACCGAAAAATTTGGACATGAAGTAAAAAATATGTATGATGTTGCACAAAAACTTGGTAGTTCTTTAAATCAGGGAGAAATATCAAGCGTAATTGATGGATATTATGCAGGTCAATTATCGTTACAGTTTTATATTCCCTGTGTCAGTGCGTATGTTTATAACCAGGGATCAGAGAAATTGATGGAAACATCACTGGTGCAAAAGGATACAAAGGAGATTTTAGAAACACTTTCAAAAATTCCTTTTTCATTAGACCTTTATAACGTAGTAAAACAATTGCTGCCGAATGAAACTGCATATTGGGAAATTGCGACCGTGCCGTATGCTTATAATGAGGACGAGAGTGAAGAATTAGAATTAATCGTTGAAAATTTTACCAAATGTAAAAGGTATGTTGATGTAGTCAACATTGTCGGGAGGTCTGAGTTAAGAAAGCTATTTACTGCACAACGTGTACATGATATGTTGTGGCTGGCAGGAACCGAAAAATCAATTGGGGCAGAGAAAGTGGATGATTATGCGGCACGTAAGTTGATTGGCTGGTTACAGAAACAGGATGATGTTGCCTTGGAAATAAAATGCGACATCGAATTTATTTATTTACCTATATTGGATGAGTATTCTGAGGTGCGGCCACATGCTTTAAATACTAGATTGAGTAATGATCCAGATTACTTTTGCAGTTTAATTGAATTGTTTTACAAAAAACATTCCGAAGAGAAACACAAAATCAAATTGAATGAGGGCATGGGTGAGCGTTTATGTGAAATTCTGCTTGAATACAAAGTTACGCCGGGAGTAGACTGGAATGGTAAATTTCACGAAAATGTATTTCGAAGCTGGATGGTTTTTGTAAAAGCATGGAGTTTGGAAAATGATCGTTATGAGGTTGCGATGCAGACGGTTGGTTCTGGGTTTGCATATGCTGAGCTTAATGATGAAAAGCTTCCTCCTAAGGTGATTATGGAGGAACTAAATAAGGCGGGAAATGAGGAACTTCGTCGTGGATATGATATTGGAATAGTGAACCAGAGAGGTGTTCACACTATAGACCCGGAGGGAAAACCTGAATTTAAATTAGCAGCCGATTATGAAATGAAAGCTGGTTTGGCTGAGAAAAAAGGATATTCCAGATATGCGGAGTTGCTTAGAGGGATTGCAGAGCAATATCGAAGAGAGGCATCACGTAATATTAGAATAGCTAGAAGAGAGGTGGAGGAATAATACTAGAAAGAACTATGTTTAATTTTGAGTCGGAGGAGAGTAGTATGCATTTGGAAAGTGAGCATTTTATGGTTGATCAGGTAAAACATTCTGACAAGGATAATTTGAAATTGTTAGAAGATTCAAGACCTTGGGCAAAAATAATTAAAGAGGCTCAAAATGTAATATCTGATAAGGATAAATCGGATTATTTTGAAGAACTTTGGGAGCATTATCAAAGTAAGAAATATTTTTGGTGCATTTATAGAAGAGATGGGCAATTTTGCGGAGTTATACAGTTAGATAAGAATAGCGATATGGAATATCAGCTTTACATTCAACTGATGGATAATGCTAAAATAAAAGGATTTGGTACAGAGCTTTTTGAGGATCTTATTGAAGAAATTGTTCAGGAGTCTGGAGCAAAACATTTGGAATTCGAATTATGGGACGCTGCAGATAGGAGTAAAACGATATTTGATGAACTGGAAATTGATCTGGTGGATGGCGAATGGCAGTATGACTGCTGAGGGGAGCACCAACTTTTATTCATCCAAGTTGACTGCAATTAATATATGTAGTATACGTTGGTTTGTCAAATGTAAATAAAATATTTTGACAAACAGATAAAGATAAGCGGATGTGACACTGATTGATAAGATCAAAAGCTGTATGTCTTGAGGATAAGAAAAACTATTTATGACCAACGAAGAATTTCAACGTAGTAAAAGTTTTGAAGAGAATCTGAGAGAATGGAATCTTTTATCTTTGTAAGAGATGGGGGAAGCTGTTAAGGAGGGTTCTCTTTATGTGATTGGCAACGGATTTGATATGTTGCATGGTGTCAGATCCAGCTATTACGATTTCAGCAGGACTTTGGGAAAGAGGAGCTCTGTCCGGTTTTATCTGGAAAAATATCTGAAAGTCGATGACCTGTGGGCGGATTTTGAGGGGGCATTGGGAAAGATCAACATAGAGGCTATGTGCCAGCCGTACATCATCGATAATTTCCTGGATATAAATGGGGCATACGATGAGGATGCAGGTGCGGCCGAGATCTATATGTCCGCAGAAATGGCGGTGGAGCCGATCCTTTCCATGTCGACGGAATTAATGGACCGGTTCCGTAAATGGATCGGCAGTCTGCATACCAATACGAATGACAGACCGTTATGCAATGTGATCAAAGACGGGAAAGTATTAAATTTTAATTATACGGAATTCGTGGAAGATTTGTATGGCGTGGATGCCGGGAATATTTGCTATATCCATGGCTGTCGGAAGAAGACTGGAAGGGGACGGCAAAGGTTGATTCTGGGGCATATTCCGGGAGCCAATGATGCGGCTTATGAATTTGAAGATGATTACTCTGCAATCGATAATCTGGATGAGCATGCCCAGCTATTATACGATGTGCAGCAGATCGCTTTGCAGATGGTTGTGGAGGCTGATGATACATTGACGAAAAAATGTAAGGAGATCATTCAGAGCAATCAGCCTTTTTTTGATGGATTAGCGGATATCCGGCAGATAGTCACCATAGGGCATTCGCTGTATCCGGTGGACTGGGATTATTTTGCAGAGATCATAAAGTGTAATAAAGACAGGAACCGGATGCAATGGTTCTTTGGCTGTTATGGAAATGGAGATCTGGAGCGGGTACAGACTTTTATCAATACCTTTGGGATAAATAAAGATCAAGTCGCAATTTTTCGGACGGATACGATTCCTGTAACATTATTGGCGGATAATAAGAGGGAAAAGCCCAAGGCAAATGTTAAGCACCGGAAAGTACTGGCCTCCTCCGAGGATGAAAAGTGGGAGGTTGCCTGCGAGGGCGTAAAGGTCAGCATCATTGACAGGACATCAAACAGTTGCAGTTGTGCAAGAACATTTTCGGCATACATGAGCGGGGCTGTTTTTGATTGCAGCGGTATGGTGTTACTTTTGGTGGCAAGAGGACTGGGGGCCGGGGTATTTTTGTTTCGGTTCGCCAACGGAGAGTGGCAATATAGAGGGGAATTGGAACCCATTCCACATCAGGGAGTGATTACCAAACGCTTGCAAAAAATATTGCTGAGGGACAACCGGCTGATTTTCGTATATAACAGCAGAATCCGAAAATATGATGTCGAAACGGGGAAACTGGTATATAATAAGGCCGTAAGGCATGCTTTCGAGTCAGAAGGCGAAGATTTGACACAAAAGTTTAAAGGGATATACAGAACAGGGTTTTATTAAGTTTTTCTGGAATAAAAGTGTGAGTTTCAGGAGTATGGAGATGGCATTATGACCCACGAACAATTTGAACAGGCAGCTCAATATTGGAACAAAAAGGAAAAGATCACCATGCCGGAGGAGGCACTGAAGCAGGCGGTAGAAAAATATATTCACGAGAACAACACCTGTGCGCTTGCCACGGGAAGCGGTGATTATGTCAGATGTACGCCGATAGAGTATAGTTACCACGATGGAAAATTTTGGATGTTTTCCGAAGGCGGGGAGAAGTTCATAGGTCTGGAGAAGAATGCAAATGTAAGCCTTGCCATTTTTGACAAGTATGATGGATTCGGTAATCTGAAAAGTTTACAGATTATGGGCCGTGCGGAGATCATAGAACCGTTTTCCGACAGTTACAATGCCCACGCGGAATATAAGAAGATTCCACTGGAAGCACTGAAAAAATTAGAGCATCCCATGAACCTGATCTGCGTGACACCGGCCAGGATAGATGCGCTGTTTTCTGATTTGAAAAAGGACGGATACAGTATCAGACAGACATTAGAGTTTGAGAAAAATAACATAATCGAGCGGAGGTATACAAAGTGAGTATATTTGAGTATGACAAAGAAAAAGAAGAAAAGAAGCTCCGCAAGGCTGAACGGGAGTGTGGACGGGAAGAGGGTTTACAGGAAGGTCTAAAGGAAGGGCTGCAGCAGGGACGCATGGAGGAGAGAAAGTCACTGCTGGCATTGATTGCAAAAATGAGTGCCGGAGGAGATGCGGACCAGATTGCAACGCTGGATGATCCGGAAGTAATGAATGCAATGCAGGAGAAGTATGGAATAAGATAGCAGGAGATTCAAATGAACATCCAGATTTTTGGCACGAAAAAATGTAACGACACCAAGAAGGCCGAGCGTTTTTTCAAGGAGCGCGGCATCAAATATCAGTTCATAGATATGAAAGAAAAAGGCATGAGCAAGGGAGAGTTTACTTCCGTTGCGCAGGCGAACGGCGGCCTGGAGAACATGGTCAACTGGGAGGGGAAAGATCAGGATACGCTGGCTCTCATCCGGTACATTGCGGAGGAGGACAAGCTGGCAAAGGTGCTGGAAAATCCATCGGTGATCCGCACACCGATTGTCAGAAACGGGAAACAGTCTACCATCGGTTATCAGCCGGAGGTATGGAAGGGCTGGAACTGAGGAAACGTGAAGGAATGGGACAATGATTAAAACAATTATGAGAGATCCGATGTTTTTAGCACAAAAATCCGAGAATGCCACGGAGGTGGACGCACAGGTAGTGACAGATCTGCTGGATACTCTGAGAGCGAATCTGGATCATTGTGTCGGAATGGCGGCAAATATGATAGGGGTTCGGAAAAATATTATTGCAGTGGCAGCAGGCCCGTTTCAGTTTGCCATGATCAATCCGGTGATCACGAAAAAGCTGCGTCCGTACCAGACAGAGGAAGGATGTCTGTCACTGGAAGGTGTGAGACCCTGCACGAGATACGAAGAGATTGAAGTGGATTACCTGGATAGCAATTTCAGGAAACAGCATGGCAAATACACCGGCTGGACAGCCCAGATCATCCAGCATGAAGTAGATCATTGTTGTGGTGTGGTGATATAACATTGGCAAGTCAGGTATGGAAGTTTATCACACACAATGATTGGAATAACTCCTGTAAACTTTACCTGAAACAGTATTTCTTTCCATGCAGTATGCTAATATTATCCTACAGCAAGGAGAGAGCAAGAGAGCCCATAGGATGAGGAACAAAAATGCAGGTACGTGAAGTGATTTGTCCTTCCTGCAGCCATCGTTTCATGTGGATGGATGTCGAAGAGGGACCGACGATCAAAAAATACCGGTCTGTAGAGACCGGAGAGACATTCCATACGGCAGTATGCCCTCAGTGCGGGAAACGCGTGATATTGTTACCGGACAGGATATGCGCAGTGTTGCCCGGAACGGAAGATAACCTGGAAATGATGTGGGAGAGAGGACTATGAAATTATGGCTGGATGACCTTCGCCCGGTGCCCTACGGGTACGAAGGTGCAAGATCGGTAAACGAGGCAAAACAGTTGATCTTGGAAGCGGAGCACAATGGGATCGAAATAGAGGCTCTGGATCTGGATCATGATCTGGGAGATTATGCGGATCAGGGCGGCGATGCCATCCGGCTGCTGGACTGTGCTGGGCGAAGGATAAAACTTTTGAGTATCATTGTAAAAATTTTGCGGAGAAACCTTACACCATTCTGTGGGTACAGGGAAACCATGAAAACTATGATATGATCGGGGAATATCCGCTGGAAGAATGGCATGGCGGGAAAGCTGGTGGCCCCAGGAGCTGCCGACAGAGGGAGAACTGCAGGGGGGCCTGCGCAATCTGGAACGATATCATTACGAGGTAGATTATGTGATCACACACTGTTGTGCCAGCACGCTGCAGGACCGGATCAATGCCGGGACGGGACGCTCCTGTGCTCCGGATCTGCTGACGGACTATCTGGGGACTTTGGAACAGAAGCTGCATTACAGGCATTGGTATTTCGGCCATTATCACCGGGACTGTCAGCCGGATGACAAGCACACGCTGGTATACTATGCGATACTGCCGTTGGAGCAGAAGGAAAGTGTGAATGCGGTGCCGGTACCGGGACAGATGGGAGGAGAAACGGATCATGGCAAGGGATGAGAATGTTAGAATTTTTCAGGATACAGAAAAACGGGTAAAGGAAGATCCGGGGCTGCAAGAGGCAGTGAAGCGCTCTGTGGCAGAACAGGTGCTGATCCCGGAGATGATGGAAGTCACGGACCTGATGCCGGAGCTTGCACAGAATCGTGACAGATATGAGAAGGATGCGGAAATCATAGTGTCGAAGAAGCGAAGCTATGAGGCAGCTGCCGGGTATCCGGGAGAAAGGGTATGTGTTCACAATTTTGCATCAGCGACGAATCCCGGAGGTGGTGTGACCAAGGGAAGCTCTGCCCAGGAGGAATGCCTGTGCCGCTGCTCCACCCTGTATTTTTGTCTGAATACGAAGGAAATGTGGGCAGGCTTTTATTCTCCACACAGATATGCGCAGGATCCGATCCACAATGATGACTGCATCTATACGCCGAAAGTCATTGTATTCAAATCCGATACTGCGACACCGGCACCGCTTCCGGAAAAAGACTGGTACTCCGTTAATGTGATCACCTGTGCAGCACCGAATCTGCGTCTGCTCCCGGCCAATGGGATGAATCCCGGAGACGGTAATAAGACCGTGAAGATGACGAGAGCACAGCAGCAGGCATTGCATGAGAAGCGTCTGACCAGAATTCTGGATGTGGCCGTGGCGGGAGGCAATGAAGTGGTCATTCTGGGGGCGTTCGGATGCGGAGCTTTTGAGAATGATCCGGAGGCTGTGGCAGCTGCGTTTTCCAATGTGATCGCTCGTTACAGAAAATGTTTTAAAACCATAGAACTGGCCATTTATTGTTCCCCCAGGGATGAGCAGAATTATAATATTTTCAAACATGAGATAGATACGACATTGCGTTGACAAATGATAAGGAAACTAGTACTATAGTGCCAAACAACACGTTGGATATTGAGGGAAGTAATGGAGAAGGAACAGGGAAAGCTTATTATAATTGTATCAGTCGTATTTGCTATGGTGCTTCTGTGCATGATCTGCACCTCAGACAGTGTGCCGGAGGTAAAGTCATTACAGGAGTGTACGCCGGACGCAGTCAGCGTCTTGGATGACGGCAGGGAGCTGTACGATTTTAAATTGGATCAAAACGATGATGAGACGAACTCGATCGTGTTTTATTCGACACATCAGGAGATTGTGGTGTATGCAGATGGGAAGCTGATCTATCAGCTGGATGCTGTACCCGGCATATGGGGAAATACTCCGGGCTGGACCTGGAATATTGTCAGGTTTTCAAGTAATGTGAGCAGCTTGCAGGTACAGTTCACCCCTTGTTATCCGGAAACGGCAGGCCAGCAGAAGACGTTTTATATCGATGGCGGCTATAATATCTATCGTTGGGTGATGCGCCGGACAATGCCTGCCTTTCTCATCAGCATGATGGTGATACTGATAGGATTGTATATTAGTATTTATTGGATCGTTATCCGCTGCGGAAGCCGGATCGACGGAACCTTATTGTATCTGGGTATTTTTTCGATCCTGCTGGGAACATGGTCGGCCAATGAGACGGATGTGGCAACGCTGCTCCTGACCAACAGGCAGGGATGCTCTTATCTGGCATTTGCTACGCTCATGCTGTTGCCGATGTCCTTTATCCTGTTTGTGAAGAGCTTTCTGGAGATCAGGGATGACCGGTTTTGTAGAATTATCTGTAATGCTAATCTGGCATTGATCGTCCTGACGCATATACTGAATGCAACAGAGATATATGAGTTCCGGAGAAGCCTGTGGATGACGCATGCGTTGATCATTCTGATGATTCTATACCTGCTGGTGGTCATCTGCAGCAAAATTGCCAGAAGGCAGCTGGATCAGAGGCTGAAGGCATGTGTAGGGGCACTGCTGCTTGTATTTTTTGCTACCATTGTAGATGTGAGTAGTTATTATAAAACCAGCAATGATGTAGGTGTCTTTGGCAGAATCTCTTTCTTGATCTTTATTGTGGTGCTGGGAATAGAATCCGCCAGACAGACGGTTGCCCGGCTGAAAAAAGGTCGCAGGGTGGAGGAGCTGGAACAGTTTGCCCTGAATGATTCCATGACCGGCATGTACAATCGAAATGCTTATGATTATTTTGTGAAAAATGAGAAGGATTTTGAAGGGTATGTCATAGTGACCTTTGACCTGAATAATCTTAAGCAGTGTAACGATCAATATGGCCATAGGGCAGGGGATGAGTATATTATCAACGCGGCACATATCATAGAGGACAATTTTGAACGCTATGGGAAATGTTATCGCATTGGTGGAGATGAATTCTGCTGTATCATTCCGAAGGGAAGATATTTTAAGATAGAACGTGTGATGCATAAGATCGATCAGGATGTAGAGATCTTGAATCATAAGAACATCATTCCCGTTCCTGTGGGAATTGCCTATGGGTATGCTGTATTCACGGCGGATGATACGGATCCGGAGAAGGTGCGTGAGCGTGCAGATGAGGATATGTACCGGAATAAGAAGGCGATGAAGCAGTCCTGACCAGAGAATCTACTCGATTGTTAACCATATTATAAAAAGGTTGACAATTGAAAAACACCATGCTATTCTAACAGAGGTTTTTACAAAAGACATCTGACAGAAAGGCATGGTTTTTTATTATGACAACACAGACAACAACTCGTAGCAAGACTTATGACATGGTGTACATTGCGGTATTTGCGGTTCTGATCGCGATCTGCTCCTGGATCTCCATCCCGATGACGGTTCCTTTTACATTACAGACCTTTGCAGTATTCCTGGCAGTCGGCGTACTGGGTGGTAAGAGAGGAAGCCTTGCGGTATTGATCTATATTTTACTGGGTGCAGTAGGTATTCCTGTATTCGCCGGGTTCTCCGGTGGTATCGGTGTTCTGTTGGGCAACACCGGTGGTTACATTGTCGGATTTTTATTCTCCGCACTGCTGATGTGGCTGATCGAGAAGCTGTTCGGACGTAAGACATGGGTGCTTGGTGTGTCCATGGTACTGGGTCTGATCGTGTGCTATGCTATCGGAACGGTGTGGTTCATGGTTGTATATGCGCAGAATTCCGGAGCTGTCGGTCTGGCTACCGTACTGGGCTGGTGTGTAATTCCTTTCATCATTCCGGATCTGGTGAAGATCGCACTGGCACTGACACTGAGCAAGAGACTGTCTAAGGCTCTGAAGCTGAACGGACAGGAATAAAGGATACACCGGATATGGAAGTAACAACAACTTACCGGATCCGTCCGCACCACGGCATGTGCCTGTATTTTTTCGAAGGGAAGGGATACAGTGAAGGGTTCACTAAGCATATGGCGGAGGTGAAGGAATGGCTTCTGGGGAAAAACGGACCGGCATCCCTGCAGCTGGTCGGAGCGACGGATGAGATCTGCAGCGCCTGCCCTCATAATAAGGGTGGCAGCTGCGAGTCTGCGGAGAAGGTAGACCGATATGATGCGGGTGTATTGAAATACACCGGATTAAAGGCAGGGCAGGAGATGACTTTTGCGGAATTTGAGCGGATCGTGGAAGAGAAGATTCTGCAGCCGGGATATGGCAAGGTCATCTGCGGAGACTGCCAGTGGAGAGATATCTGCCACAAATAATGAAGAGCATTCCCATGCGGGAGTGCTCTTTTGTATTACATGAGATCTGAATTCAGTGATTATATGTTGATTAAACGTGAAGAGTCGGATATAATAAAATCGGAATGTGTGAGAATACCGTTGAACATATTAGACCGGATTTGATTTTAAGGTAAGGAGGATGTAGGCTATGGAAGTAATGGCTCAAGGGAACAGACATATTGTCGATTCGGATAGCAAAGTAGATAATAATGTAGTTCGCCAGAAAGTAATGGATAGCTATCAAGATATGTTGAGCGGAAAAGGTAGAGATTACAAAGTTTTTTTCGCAGAGTTGGAAAGCAGGTATAACGGAAAATAATGTATAAAGTGCAAATTCTTCCCAAGGCGGAAGAGGATATTTGTGCTAATACAGACTATATAGCATTTGCTAAAAAAGCACCGGAAACGGCATTGCAATTGGCAAGAGGATTTTATAAGACAATTGCCAAACTTGAATCTATGCCGGAAGCGCATGCATTGGATGACGATAAAGAACTTGCAATAAAGGGAATTCGAAAATGCTATTACCGAAGATACAAAATATACTTTTATATTAATGAATCAGCGAAGAAAGTATATGTACTGAGAGTATTACATATGTTGGTAGATGCAAAACCAAAATTGATTTTAGAAAGAACATATTAGCACAAAAAAGCGCACCTTCCCCTTAGGTGCGCTTTTTTAGTGCGTCTATAGCCGCACTGTTATCTCACGAAGAGATAAGCCGTATATGCAACATACAGAAGCACGCACGCAGCCCCCTCACTGCGGGTCATGCGTCTGCCGGTACGGGCGAATACGAAGAGCAGAATGGCACTGCCAAGGAGCAGTACAGTGTCGATGACGGACTCTCCGAGGACATGCAGAGGGCTGATCACCGCGGACATTCCGAGGATAAACAGGATGTTGAACAGGTTGGAGCCGATGGCATTGCCCAGCGCCAGTCCGCTGTCTCCCTTTTTCGTGGCGACGATGGAGGTCACCAGCTCCGGCAGGGAGGTGCCGATGGCGATAATAGTTAGTCCTATGAAGTTCTGACTGACACCGAAATTCGTAGCGATGATGCACGCTTTATCCACGACGAGATCACCGCCGAAGATAACGGCAGCCAGACCTCCGGCAATATACAAAAGGCTGCGGGGCAGGGAGAGAATCTTGCCGGGTTCGCCCTCTTCTCTGTTTTTCCGGGCAGAATAGATCATAAATCCCAGATATACGATCATGCCCAGTAACAGGACAGCGCCTTCAATGCGGCTTAAGCTGCCATCTAAAAACATCAGACATAATACGACAGTTACCAGGATATTTAACGGCATATCCCGCTTCAGGATCTCTCCGTGGGGCATAAAGCTGTGCAGAAATGCACAGATACCCACGACCACCAGCCCGTTGAAGATATTCGAGCCGACGACGTTACTGATGGCGATATCATTACTGCCAGCCAGGGCGGCATTGATGCTGACGGAGGCCTCCGGAGCGCTGGTGCCCATGGCGACGATGGTCAGACCGATGATGACGCTGGGGACCTTCAGGATCCCCGCCAGGGAGGAGCTTCCCTCCACGAAAAAGTCCGCACCTTTGATCAGAAGTATAAATCCTACGAGTAACAATATGTATTCCATAAGCTGTCCTTTCCTGCGGAAAGCGTCTGTATTCTTAGAAAAAAGTATAAAAATAGAGACTTTTACCGCATCAAAAATGATCGATAAAAGTCTCGTTGCTTACAATAATAACCGGTCCGACGGACGTGATGACGATTATCATTCCGGACAGCTTCGTACACATTCTGTAATCATTCTATCAGAAACCATCCGGGAACTACTCCCTCTTAACTGTGCCCTCATTCTACAAAAAAGGACAAACACTGTCAACAGACTTTGTAAATCTTGACACTATTTTAACACGAACTCCACCTTCACGGGATCATGGTCGGAGTAGGAATAGCCGGTATTGATATTCTCATAGGACAGGCACTCGATATTGTCGGAGATAATGAATCCGTCCAAGGTTACGGTATAAGTTACACCGGGAACATATTCCATATCCGCGTTTCTGGCACTGTTCCAAAGCGCTTCCTTCTCCTCAGAACTCAACAGATCCAGACAGAAGGCAAAATGCTCCGGCAGCTCCGTTCTCGGAAAAGGAAATGCCCAGGACTCGCAGTTCTCCGCATCCTCTTCGGAAGCCTTCAGGTCGTGGTTAAAGTCGCCGCCGCAGAGCACGTAATTGCCGGCTTCGTATTCTTTTGCCATATCATTGCACAGCATCTCAATCTGTCCCTTGCGGATCTCATCGCTGTTGCCGTAAGCGGACATATGCAGATTGAAGATCACCAGCTCTTTCCCGTTGTCCACCGGGATCCGGGAGACACTGTAGCAACGGTCCAGATCGAAGAATTTGCTGAAGGAAGTGGATATGGGGAAGCTTCTGCGCAGGGCGGAAGACACCGGATATTTCGAGAACAGTCCGAGTCCTGCCCGGCTGCTGCCGTGGGGCTGGGTAAACGGATAGAACAGGAAAGCAGAGTCATAATTCTGCGCAAATACGGTAGTATATTCCGGCAGAATGTTGCGCAGCATCTCGTATTCATCCGTATGATAGCTTCTGGTGGCATCCAGATCGATCTCCTGGATCAGCGCAAAATCCGGGTCTAATGACTTCACCAGTTCTCCCGCACCGTTTATGGCATATTGTACGGTCTCCGGGCTTTCCGCCCAGGAGGAGGTACCGCCGTCCATGAAGAAGCTGTAATCCGGCAGATAAGCACCGAAACCGATGTTGTAGGTCACTGCGGAATATTCCGTATCCGTAGCCAGCACTGCAGCCGCACCTGTGGTAGTATCGTCGACCGGTGCCTCCACCACCAGTTCCTGATTGTCCTCGATCCTGTAATAACTGGCATAGAGGTAGACGATGTAAGCCAACAGTGCGAGGATGAGGATCCCCAGCACGATACACATGGTTTTTAATAACGTTTTACATAAATTTTTCTTTTTCATATCCTCATTTTAACAAGCCTTGCGGGAAATGGCAAATGTTAAAATTTCTATGAGAAATAGGCACTCGCATGCCGTTTTTGCATTTAATGATGTCGGGGTCAAAAGCCCCCGACTTTGATGCCTACGGATTGTGGGATTATCATCCCACTTTTATGCTCATATCAAGGCGGGTCAAAAGGTCTTTCACCCACTTATGAGCTAGCTTATGTGGGCTTAGACCTTTTGATCCTGGCATCATTTAATATACGAATGGGACTTGTACCTGTCATTATAGTGAATAATGTTTAAGTAATGTTGTAATAATGTTTATATAATGTCATATATTATTTAAAATCCTTATCCTACTGTATCATAGGCAGAAATGCAAGTAAATTTTCACCTATGATGTAATTGTAATGTTGTTGTAATGTTTAGTAATGTTTGATATAGTTATGCCAAGAACATTATTATATGGAGGAGATTCATGAAAATCAAAGAGATATATCCAGATGTTATTACAGAAGATACAAGTTATGAATATAAAGCAGTATTGAATCCGGATAATCCCATTAAATGGGCAAAAACTCTTATTGGATATGCAAATGATAAAGGAGGAACCTTATTTATAGGTGTATCAAACGATGGGGAGGCCTTTGGAATTGATCTTGAAGAAGTTGATAAAACAAAACTATTAATTTCAAGGATTAATGATAGACATATTTTTCCACACATTAAGATTTCATATATGATGAGAAGTGTGGATTCTAATGCGGAACATTTTGTATTAGCTGTTAAAGTTGCTCCTGCAGATTCTGTAATAAGATATAGAGAAGGAGATTACAATGAAACAGTTTTTATAAAGGGAGATGGAAATGCGACTCCTGCAACACCGGAAGAAATTATTTCACTTTCAAAGAGAAAATATGGTGTAGATAATGAGACAAGCGAGGTGGCATATACTGATAATCAGTGGTCAGAATACCTTAATCTTTGTAAGGAATACAGACAAGATAAATCTGCTCCAACAATGAAAGAATTGCAGAACGAAGAAATAGTTTCAAAAGATGGGTATGCAAAATCAGGATTTATAATGTTTTCAGACAACTATAATGAAGATGATACAATGATATGCTGCCGTTTATGGAAAGGGAAAAACAAGACAGGTATTGTTTTAGATAGCAGCAGATTAAGAGGTTCTATTGCAAACGTATTTGAGAATGCATTAAACTTTATTGAACGAAACACCAAAACAGGCTGGGTAAAAACAGAAAAGGGTGGACGGGATGAAATCAGATCGTATCCTAAGGAAGCTGTAAGAGAGGCATTGGTAAATGCCATTGCCCATAGGGATTATTCTATTTCGGGAACACAGATTGATGTTGATATCTATTCAGACAGAATTGAAATAGTTTCACCGGGGTCATGGTTACTGCCAAAAGATTACAATGCATATCCAGCCGGTTCTATACCGTCTATCAGAAGAAATGCCATCATAGCAGCTTGTCTGGATGTGGCAAATCTGATGGAGAGAGGTGGAACTGGTTTTCAAACCATGATGGAATCTTACAAGTCCAGTCCAGATGAATTACAGCCGGTAGTATCTATATATCCCGGATTTTTGAATTTGAGATTATATGACAGATTATTTAGAGATGAGGCTATAGAACTGGATTTAGAAAACCTTACAGATGCGGAAAAAGTTATGGCTATTCTTAAGATGGAAGGACCAAAGCCTATAAAGGAACTACAGATGTCTCTTAACTATCGGAGTAGAAGTCAATTCTTAAATGAAGTTATAAATCCGCTTATGAAATCAGGGGAGATATATAGGGATGGTAAGCCAAAATCACCAACGGCACTTATTAAAATCAAAAAATAAAAGAAAGATATAATTTGTCAGCGAAACAGGGCTGCAAATACTGATTTTGACCGGAGCGAGGCCAACACCGGGCATCTGATTATATGAAATGTGCCAGATACTTGCCATATCTGATGGAAAAGGGGTATTATGATAAATATAAATAATAAGGAGGCTGATCCCATGAGGCCGATACCGACGATCGGGGATCCGGAGCGCTATATAGACAGTGCGTTTGTGGATTCCGCGTTTATAGAATTGAAAAGCTGTGATCTGTGGGATGTGAAAATGCTGTATCCGATCCTGCATATGGACCATGCGGAAGAGAAGTGTTTCGTCCGTAAGGAGATGTATGAGAAATTGGTGAAGGCGGCGGGGAATCTGCCGGATGGTTACCGGTTCCGCATCTGGGATGCCTGGCGCCCCTTTGCGCTGCAGCATGAATTGTTTGAAAAGTATTCTGTGGACATCATCCGGGATTTTCATTTAGAAGAGCTGCCGGAGGCAAAAAGGAGAGCTGCGATCTGCAAATTTGTCTCGGACCCGGTACCGGATACAAAGGTGCCTCCCGCCCATACCACCGGAGGAGCCATTGATCTGACGCTTCTGGATCCGGAGGGCAGAGAGCTTCCTATGGGATGTGGATTCGATGCTTTTACGGATAAGACCTGTGCAGCGTATTTTGAGGCACCGGAGCATGTACAGGGGGCAGAGGACGAGCAGGTCCGTGAAAATCGCCGTCTGCTTTATTATGCTATGATAGATGCGGGATTTACCAATCTGCCGTCGGAATGGTGGCATTATGACTACGGTGACCGGTTCTGGGCATATTACAGGAAACAGCCGGCCATCTATGAGGGCGTATTTACGAGGGAGGAAATTCATGGATAATCAGAAACAAAAGAAGAAAAAAAGAGTGATGGATACGCTGTCCGCCACTATGGTACTGGTGCTGATCGCACTGTTGCTGGTGTTTGTGGGATATACGTATCTGGCACTGAAGAACGGTTACACGCTGGATGACCTGATCGACAATATCGTGGGAAATCTCATCGGTGTGCTGGCGGCATTTCTGTTATTCGATATACTGAATAACAAGCTGACCCAGGATGCCTACGCCAGAGAGACCTCCCAGCAGATCACCAAGACGCTGATGGGGGAGCCGGAGATCCTGGATTCCTTCAGCGATGAAGATAAAAAGACTTTCCTGAAATCCACCATTACCTCCATGATAAAGGATGAAGATGCGGTGGATATGATTTCTACCAATATGGAGAAATATTTTGACAGGGCAAGAGGCGCCAGGATCCGGAAAATGTTCGATTACACGATCAATCTGGAGCCGAATCTGACAGAGGAATATGTAAAAGCCGGATTCCCCGGAGCCACAGACGGAAAGTATTACCTGATCGATGAGGAATTGAAGTTCAGCGTAAAGTGTCTGGGAGGAACAGACGAGAACTACACGGGCGATGTGATCAGACTCGGTTTCGCCTATGATAAAAAGAGTCTGGACGGTGGTTTGCTGGAGACCGGACAGGATGCGGATTTCACCAAGAGCATTTTCAATGAGGATCTGGTGGTGGAACCGGAAGCTGTGGACTTCATCAACAGTATTCCCGCGGATAAGATACGGGATGTGATCAATGACCTGTTCATGCCGATTTTGCGAATTGACAACAGCGGAGATAATGAAGACGAAGCGCAGTTTGAAGTAGAACGCAAGAGCAACGGATTTATCCTGAAATTCAAGTTGGATTTTGACCGCAACGAGGCAAGCGGGGAGCATCTGGTCAGCATCTATTTCAAGATGCCCCGGGTATGGAACTCTATTTTCGAGGTGACTCTGGTGGATCCGACCAAGGAGCCCCATATCAAGCTGAAATACAAGAATGGAATGGATGTCACTATGTATTCCTATCTCAATAAGGAAAGCACTGCCAATGTCGGAGCCTGCATCCAGAGAGCCGGACTCTATGATATTGCGATCAAGGACGAGTGGATCTACCCCAAGAGCGGCGTGATCTTTCATATTAAGAAGGCATAGAATAAATATGAAACCAAGATCTTCCCAAAGTATGCAATTATATAAAATGCTCCTATCCCGCGGTTATCCGGAGTCCTTCTGTGATCTGGTGACGAAGAATCTGAATACGGATTTTACGGCGAGCCGTATGATCGGTTATCTGTGTCATTATTCTGATCTGCCGCCGGAGGAGATCGCGGACGAAATGCTGGCGATCTTAAGCGACCGCAATCGTATTATGCAGAAGAAAGAACTGGAAAGTAATAATGCGGAATGGAATCGTATTCTGATGCAGGGACTGGACACGGAGGACGAAACCTGAGGAAATAAACGGATTTGTTTTCGGTTGCCATTGTAGCAGATTCCGATTATAATAAAAGATTGTAACAGCAATGACACTGAATTGAGGTTTTCAATGAATATAGTAGTAGACGGATATAATATATGTTATAAAACAACCGGTACCGGCGATAAGACGGTTGTGATCTTACAAGGCTGGGGTACGGATCTGGGAGTGTATGATTCCGTAGCCGGTGTGATTGACGGCAGCAGGTACCGTGTGATCCAGTTCGATTTCCCGGGCTTCGGCGGCAGCGATGAACCGAAGGAACCCTGGGATGTGGACGGATTTGCGGACTTTTTCTGCAGATTTATGGAAGTAATGCAGGTAAAGCAGGCCACCCTCATCGGGCATTCCTACGGTGGCCGCGTGATCATCAAGCTGGCAGCCAGAGAGAGCATCCCTTTTGAGATCACAAACATTATCCTGATCGACAGCGCAGGTGTCCTGCCGGTGCGTACTACTGCACAGAAATGGAAGATCCGCAAGTACAAGATCCTGAAGAAATTCCTGAACATGAAGCTGATCTATGCTATGTTCCCGGAGGTGATCGATGACTGGAGGAGCCGACAGGGATCGGCAGACTACCGCAATGCGACACCCATGATGCGTCAGTGTATGGTGAAGGCAGTGAATGAGGATCTGACGGAGTTGCTTCCGAAGATCCGTCAGGAAGTGCTGCTGATCTGGGGAGATCAGGATACGGCAACTCCTATCCGGGATGCACATATTATGGAAGAGAAGATACCCAACTGCGGTCTGGCAGTGATCCCGGGAACCGGTCATTTTTCTTTCCTTGAGAAGCCGGCACAGTTCCGGGGAATTATGGAGGCATATTTGCAATGATCATACGTGTGCTGATAGCGGTCGTGCTTGCTGTTCCGGCATATTTTTATACCATGCGGTATAACATTCATATGTTCCAGCAGAACGGCTATAAGAATAAAGAACACCTTCACTGGCTGAAGAAGAAGTTCCGGCTGCAATGGATTCTCTATTTTGGTCTGGCACTGGGCATTGTAACCTGTGTGTTTCCGTACCTTGCCCTTGAAATCTTCGAGTATCTGGTACTGTTTGTGATCATCGTGGTATATCGTGCCATGAAGCGGATGAATACGAAGAAAAAGCTGGTGTATACTGCCCGGGTCAAGAGATTGCTCGCTACGGAGCTGATCCTTACGGCTGCGGTATTCGCTCTGGTGTGTGGATTTGGCGGAATGAAGCGGATCCCGGGGCTGTGCCTGATCCTGGTATCTGTGAATCTGTTTCTGGATATTGTGGCTAATGTCATCAATCATCCCATGGAGGCGGGGATCAATCAGCATTATATCAATGACGCTGTGAGAAAGCTGAAAAGCGTCCCGGGACTTACCGTCATCGGTGTGACCGGCAGCTACGGCAAGACCAGTGTGAAGTTCTATTTGCAGACACTTTTACAGGAAAAATATAACGTACTGGTGACGCCCGAGAGTTTCAATACGCCTATGGGTGTGGTGAGGACCATCCGCGGTTCCCTGAAGCCTACCACAGAGATTTTTGTCTGCGAGATGGGAGCCCGTCATGTGGGCGACATCAAGGAGATCTGTGATATGGTGCATCCGGATCATGGTGTGATCACTTCTATCGGCCCGCAGCATTTAGAGACCTTTTTTAACATGGAGAATATTCAGAAGACGAAGTTCGAGCTGGCGGATGCCCTGCCGGAAGGCGGCATGCTGTTCTTGAACGGTGACAACGATTATATTCAGCAGCAGGCAGCTTCTCCCGCGTATGATCAGACCCCGGAGAAAATCTTCTATTATTCCGAGACGGAGGGGACAGGATACTGTGCCAAAGATGTGAAGGTATCCCAGTTAGGTACGGAGTTCACGGTAGTGACCCCGGACGGCGAGAGCGAGAGATTCCAGATGCGTCTCATCGGGGCCCACAATGTCATCAATGTGGTGGGGGCTATCGCGGTCGCTCATAGAATGGGCATGACGCTGCAGGAACTGCGGATCCCGGTACGCCGGATCGAGCCGGTCCCTCATCGTATGCAGATGCGGGAGCACGGTCTGGTGACGATCATCGATGATGCTTACAATTCCAACCCCGTAGGTTCCAGGGCAGCGGTCGAGACGCTGGCTATGTTTGACGGTATCCGGATCCTGATCACGCCGGGCATGGTGGAGCTGGGTGACAAGGAAGTGGAATACAATCATAAATTCGGTAACTACGCAGCGGATTGCTGCGATTACATCCTGTTAGTGGGCAGACGGCACACCGAGCCCATCAGGGAGGGCGTGTTGGAGAAGGGATTCCCGGAAGAGAAATGCCTGGTATTCGACAAGCTGGAGGAAGCTGTATCTTACGCCTATGCCATCAAAGGGCAGGGACATAAGTATATTTTATTAGAGAATGACCTGACGGATAACTATTAGATGACTCAGAGGCGATTCGCGAAAGTGGTTCCGGATAGTTGACAGAGAGTAGGAAAATTCAGGAGGGAAAATAAATGAAGACAAGAGTAGCAATGCTGTTTGGCGGCAAGAGTGTAGAACACGAAGTATCAGTGATCTCCGGTATCCAGGCTGTCATGAACATGGATACTGACAAATACGAAGTAATCCCGGTCTATATGACCAAGCGCAATGAAATGTACATCGGTGAGGAGATTGGCAAGATCGAATCCTACAAAAATATCGATGAACTGTTGAAAAAGTCCCAGAGAGTCATCATGACCAACGAGGACGGCAAGGTATTCCTGACTCCGTTCCCGGTGAAGATGTTCGGCGGAAAGAAAGCCGTGGAGATCGATGTGGCTTTCCCGGTAGTGCATGGTACCAACGTGGAGGACGGTGCTTTTCAGGGGTATCTTAAGACCATGGGTATTCCTTTTGTGGGATGTGATGTGACCGCATCTGCCATCGGCATGGACAAATACATTATGAAAGCTGTCTTAAAGGAATGCGATGTGCCGGTACTGGATGCACAGCTGTATACTCTGGCAGATTATGCGGAGATGGAGACACTTCTTGACAAAGTGGAAAAGGGACTGGGTTATCCCGTGATCGTAAAGCCTGTCAACTTAGGTTCCAGCGTAGGTATCAGCGTGGCAAAGAACCGCGTGGAACTGACCCATTCCGTGGACGATGCTTTCAAGTATGCCACTAAGGTACTGGTGGAGCATGCCATTACGAATCTGCGGGAGATCAACTGCTCCGTACTGGGAGATGAGAATGATGCCATCGCCTCTGAGTGTGAAGAACCCCTGCATACCAAAGATATCTTAAGCTATGAAGACAAATATGTCAGCAATGCCAAAGGCAGCGGTTCCAAGGGCATGGCCAGCGTATCCCGCAGGATCCCCGCAGAGCTGTCTCCCGAGAAGAGAGAAGAGGTGCGCGAGCTGGCAGTCAGATCCTTTAAAGCACTGGGCTGTAACGGTGTGTCCCGTATCGACTTTATGATCGATGAGGACAACGGCAAGCTGTATTTTAACGAGATCAATACCATCCCCGGATCACTGGCATTCTATCTGTGGGAGCCGGTAGGAGTTCCTTACAAGGAGCTTCTGGACCGTATGATCGGACTGGCGTTAAAGAGAGCGCGTACCGAAGAGAGACTGACCTTTACTTTTGATACCAACATCTTGAATTCCGCAAGCTTTGGCGGTTCTAAGGGTGGTAAACTGTAATAGCCGGTTTATGGATTTTATGATTATTTAATATATTTTTTAGCACTCGGGACTTGCGAGTGCTAAGCAGTAGTGATAATATAATCTCTGTAAGAGGAACAAGCGACTGCAACAGCAGACAATTGTTTGAAAAGAGATGTGAAGTGGTCAGCCGCGCAGGGAACTGTGTCGGCTGATTTTTACATGGAAAACGTCTTGGTTGTGTGGCTCACCGGTTGGGCAGAATGGAGGGAATATGACGAAGACAACAAAAAGAGATTATTATGAAGTACTGGGTGTCAGCAAGACAGCGGACGCCGCAGCGATAAAAAAAGCATACCGGAAACTGGCGAAAAAATACCATCCGGATACCAATGCAGGAGACCCTGTGGCAGAGGAGAAGCTGAAGGAAGTCAACGAAGCTTACGATGTGCTGGGGGATGAAAAAAAGAAGAAACTATATGATACTTACGGTTTTGCTGCTTTCCAGGAGGGATTTAATGAGGAGGCAGCCAGACAGTATCAGGAGCAGTTTAAGAACGGAGGCGGCTTCGGCACCGATGGATTCGGCGGCTTTGGCAACGGCACGTTCCATTACAGCACCGGAGGAAGCGGTTTCGGTACCGGTGATTTCGGCAGCTTCGGCGGGGATGAGGATATTTTTGACAATCTGTTCGGACAGTATTTCAAGGGGCAGAAAGGCTCCGGACGGGGCAGCCGGGCGAACTACCGCAGCAAAGGTCAGGATGTGGAATCCGGCATCACCATCAGCTTTGACGAAGCAATGCATGGCTGCGACAAGACCTTTACCTTAAGAGATCCGGCTACCGGCAAGTCCGAATCCGTGCAGGTGCACATTCCGGCAGGTATCGATACCGGTAAAAGTATCCGCCTGAAAGGTAAGGGTGGTGAAGGTTACTCCGGCGGTGAGAGCGGTGACCTGTATCTGAAGGTGACGGTACAGGAGAAGCCGGGCTGGGAGCGTAGAGGACAGGATCTGTATACCACGGTCAATATCCCCTATACTACCGCAGCTCTGGGCGGCGAGATCCGTGTACCCACGTTGTACGGCGATGTCATGTGCAAAGTGAAGGAAGGTACGCAGTCCGGCAGCAAGATCCGTCTGAAAGGCAAGGGCGTGGTATCCATGAAGGATAAAAATACCCATGGCGATCAGTATGTCGTGATCCAGATTCAGGTGCCTAAGAATCTGACCCCTGCTGCAAAAGAAAAATTACAGGAATACAAGAAGGTCAGTGGATTTTGATCCACTGGCCTTTTTTAATGATAAAATTTTTCATTAAACGAAAAAAGCTGGAAATAGGAAAAACAGGTGCTTATAATATTCATTCATAAATAGAATAAACAAAAGACTTCACACAGGAGGAAATGAATTATGTTGAAATGTTTAAAAAAGATTGACAAAGCAAAAACCGGTATCTTCGCAGCAGGTGTTCTGTTCGGAACCGCAGGTATCAAAGTACTGTCCAGCAAGGATGCGAAGAAGCTGTACACCAACTGCACTGCAGCTGTTCTGCGTGCAAAAGAGTGTGTCATGAAGACTGCGACCACCATCCAGGAGAACGCAGAGGATATCTACGCAGAGGCCCAGCAGATCAACGAGGACAGAGCAGCACAGGCAGCTCAGGAGTTCGACAGTGAGGTTGAGGCAGCAGAGACTGCAACAGAAGAATAATCCCTTCATGAAAGCAGGCATAAACTATGAGATTTGTGATCAAGCATGAGATAAAGGGGAGACTCAGGGTTCACATTCTGCAGAGCCGTATGAGCTTTGCACAGGCAGATACACTGCAATACTATCTGGATGGACAGAGTAATATTGTCAGTGCCAAAATTCAGGAGCGCACCCTGGATGTTACGGTAGTCTATACCGGTTCCAGGGAGGAGGCACTGAAGACACTGGAGAATTTTACGTATCAGAGTACGGAAGTGCCGGAGAACTATCTGGCCAATTCCGGCAGAGAGATGAACCGGGAATATAAGGATCAGCTGATCAATAAAGTGGTAATGCATTATGGGATCAGGCTGTTTTTACCCATGGATATCCGTTCCGTGATCACCACAGTGAAGTCTTTCAAATATCTCTGGCACGGCGTGAAGACTCTGGCGAAGGGCAAGATCGAAGTACCGGTACTGGATGCCACTGCTATCGGTGTATCTGTGCTGCGTGGTGATTACAACACCGCAGCCTCTGTGATGTTCCTGTTAGGCATCGGTGAGATTTTGGAGGAGTGGACGCACAAAAAGTCTGTCGGTGATCTGGCGAGGAGCATGTCCTTAAACATTGACAAGGTATGGGTTGTGAGCGACGGACAGGAGATCCTGGTGCCATCCACATCCATTAAGTCGGGTGATCTGGTAAGGATCCACATGGGCAATGTGATTCCTTTCGACGGTACAGTGACGGATGGAGAAGGTATGGTGAATCAGGCATCTCTGACCGGAGAATCCGTTCCGGTGAGAAAAATTCCCGGTGGAACTGTCTATGCCGGAACTGTGGTAGAAGAAGGTGAGCTGACTATCTGTGTGAAAGAAAACGGCGGCTCCAGCAAATATGAGAAGATCATGACCATGATAGAGGAATCCGAGAAGCTGAAATCCTCTCTGGAGGGTAAGGCAGAGCACCTGGCAGATAAGCTGGTACCCTATACTTTCTTAGGCACCGGTCTGGTATGGCTGTTCACACGGAATGTGACCAAGGCATTATCCGTGCTGATGGTGGATTTCTCCTGCGCATTGAAGCTGTCCATGCCGTTAGCGGTATTGTCTGCGATCCGTGAGGCAAGCACCTATGAGATCACGGTGAAGGGCGGCAAATACTTAGAGGCTATGGCAGATGCCACCACCATTGTATTTGACAAGACCGGAACACTGACCAAGGCACAGCCCACGGTGGCAGATGTGATATCCTTTAACGGGCAGTCTGCGGATGAGCTGCTTCGGATTGCTGCCTGCCTGGAGGAGCATTTCCCTCATTCCATGGCAAAGGCAGTGGTACGTGAGGCAGCCCGCAAGGAGCTGGTGCATGAAGAACTGCATACCAAAGTGGAATATATCGTGGCTCACGGTATTTCTTCTACCCTGGATGGCAAGAAGATCATTATCGGAAGTTATCACTTCGTATTCGAGGATGAACAGGCACAGATTCCGGAAGGCAGGCAGGAACTGTTCGATCATCTCTCTGAAGAGTACTCTCATCTGTATATGGCCATTGATGGTAAACTGGCAGCGGTGATCTGTATCGAGGATCCTTTGAGAGAGGAAGCACCGGAGGTCATCCGTCAGCTGAAAAACTTAGGAATCAGCAAAGTCGTAATGATGACGGGAGACAGCGACCGCATTGCAAAGTCCATCGCAAATATCGTTGGTGTGGATGAATATTATTCCGAGGTACTGCCGGAGGACAAGGCAAAGTTCGTAGAACAGGAGAAGCAGTCCGGCCATAAGGTCATTATGATCGGAGATGGTATCAATGATTCTCCCGCACTGTCTGCAGCAGATGTAGGTATCGCCATCAGTGACGGTGCACAGATCGCCAGAGAGATTGCAGATGTGACCATCGGCGCAGATAATCTGTATGAAGTGGCTACCCTGAAGGAACTGAGCAATGCCCTGATGGCGCGGATCCATAAAAATTACCGCATGATCGTAGGTATCAACACCGGACTGATCATTTTAGGTGTAGCAGGAATCATTCCTCCCACTACGTCCGCTCTTCTGCATAATACATCTACCCTGTGGATCAGCACCAAGAGCATGAAGAATCTGTTGGACAGAGAAGAAGCATAAAAAGAGAAAAAACAAAGGCCATTGTGAGAGAAAAAGAGAACTCCTCGCAATGGCTTGTGTTTTACTTTGTAGTAAGTTGCTACTAACTAAAAATATAATACAAAAAAATGTAATACAATTTGAATAGAATGTACGGTACTTTTGTAGGAATTATATGTTGCATATTTGCAGATGCATGTATATAATGATATAGTAATTCCTAGTTAGACGCTAGAGATAGGAGGAAGTATATGTCAGAACAATTATTACAGGTGCGTAACTTGTCCGTAAGTGTAGAGGACAAGCCCATCCTTCATGGAATAGATTTAGAGGTTCGTCCCGGAGAGACCCATGTCCTCATGGGACCCAACGGTGCGGGCAAATCCACGTTGGGTTACACCATCATGGGAAGTCCCCGTTATGAGGTGACCGGTGGTGAGATCCTGTTCAAAGGAAAACAATTATTGGAGGAGACCACAGACCAGAGAGCCAAGGATGGTATTTTCCTGTCCTTCCAGAATCCCCTGGAGGTACCCGGAGTATCGCTTCGGAATTTCATTCGTAATGCCGTGGAACAGAGAAGCGGTTCACGTATCAAGCTGTGGACATTTAAAAAGGAACTGGAGAAAGCTATGGAAGTCTTACAGATGGATCCTTCCTACGGTGACCGTGACCTGAATGTCGGATTTTCCGGCGGCGAGAAGAAAAAGGCAGAGATTCTGCAGTTACTTATGTTGAAGCCTTCACTGGCCATTCTGGATGAGACGGATTCCGGTCTGGACGTGGATGCAGTGCGTACCGTATCCAAGGGCGTGGAAGAGTACCAGAAGGACAAAAAGGGTGCTCTACTGATCATTACCCACAGCACCAGAATCTTAGAGTCTCTCCATGTGGACAAGACCCATGTATTGGTGAACGGTAAGATCGTGGCATCCGGCGACGCTTCCCTGGTAGACGAGATCAACGAGCATGGTTTTGAACGTTTTCTGGAAGCGTAAAGGAGGTCGACGATCCGAATGAGTGAAAGAGAAAAGACATACGTGGAAGACGTCAACAGAAGCATTTATGATATCCGTAATGAGGAGAAGGACGTCTATCGTATTAAAAAGGGACTGACTCCCGATATTGTGGCGGAGATTTCCGAGAAAAAGAAGGATCCCGCATGGATGGCAAATTTCAGATTACAGTCTCTGCAGATCTATAATGAGATGGAAGTCCCCGACTGGGGTCCCTCTATTGAGGGTCTGAACATGGAAGACATCGTAACCTATGTAAAACCCAATACCCATATGAGTGCCAAATGGTCCGAGGTACCGGAGGATATCAAGAATACCTTTGAGAAGCTGGGAATCCCGCAGGCGGAGCGGAAGTCCCTCGCCGGTGTGGGCGCCCAGTACGATTCCGAGCTGGTATATCACAATGTCAGGGAAGAAGTGGCAGCCCAGGGCGTAGTCTATACCGATATGGAGAGTGCCCTGAATGGGGAATATGCGGATATGGTGCGGAAGCATTTTATGAAGCTGGTGACCCCCAGAGACCACAAATTCGCAGCGCTGCACGGTGCTGTGTGGTCCGGCGGCTCCTTCGTATATGTTCCCCCCGGAGTGTCCGTGACGATCCCTTTGCAGTCCTATTTTCGACTGAATGCTCCGGGAGCCGGACAGTTCGAGCATACCCTGATCATTGTGGACGAGGGTGCATACCTGCATTTTATCGAAGGTTGTTCCGCCCCAAAGTACAACGTGGCAAACCTCCATGCCGGCTGTGTGGAGCTGTTCGTGGGGAAAAATGCAAAACTGCGTTACTCCACCATCGAGAACTGGTCCAAGAATATGTACAATCTGAATACCAAGCGGGCGCTGGTGGAAGAAGGCGGTACCATAGAATGGGTATCCGGTTCCTTCGGATCTCATGTATCCTATCTCTATCCCATGAGCGTGCTGAACGGTAAGGGAGCGAGAGCGGAATTTACCGGTATTACTTTCGCCGGAGCCGGACAGAATCTGGATACCGGTACGAAAGTGGTTCACAATGCACCGGAGACCACTTCTTATATCAACACGAAGTCTATCTCCAAGGATGGCGGGATCAGTACGTTCCGAAGCTCCGTGGTAGTGAAGAACAGTGCGGCAAAGAGCAAATCCGCCGTATCCTGTCAGTCCCTGATGCTGGATGACAAGTCCCGCTCCGATACCATCCCGGCAATGGATATCCGTACCCAGGATGCCGATATCGGGCATGAGGCGAAGATCGGCAGGATCAGCGACGAGGCAGTGTTCTATCTGATGTCCCGCGGTATCTCAGAAGAGGATGCCAGAGCCATGATCGTCAGCGGATTCGCAGACAATGTATCGAAGGAGCTGCCGTTGGAATACGCGGTGGAGATGAACAATCTGATCCGTCTGGAGATGAAGGGCAGCATCGGTTAATGTGGCAGGAGGAATGGAGATCAGTATGGAAAAAGAATATAATATGACCATTAACAGACTGCCGGCGAAGACCTGGAACTGGCTTCGCATGAACGAGACGCAGTTGGAAAAGATAGAAGTACCTACGGCAGGAGGGGTAAAGGTAAGCCTGCCGGAAAAAATAACAACAGCAGAAAATGAGGGATCCCAGCCCTGGAATGCGGATTTTGCAGGCATCCCATCCGGCATGGGAGAGGACATGGACGGTCTTCTGACAGCAGCGGGAGTGAAGGCACAACATTATGAGGTGTCTGAGGAAACCACAGAAGCACAGCCGTTGCTGTTGGATTATACCTACGTACAAAATAGTTTACAGGCCGGTGCCGTAGCAGTGAGAGCCCGGAAAAACAGTGAAATCACTGTGATCCAGGATTTTGCTTCCGACAGGGAGGCAGCAGGGCAGGCGGCAGTATCCACCAGATTGCATCTGGAAGAGGGAGCGAAGATCCGCCTGATCCAGATTCAGAGACTGGGCAATGGATTTACCTTTATGAATGATATCGGAGCCCTGTGTGAAGAGAAGGCTTCCCTGGAAGTGATCCAGCTGATCCTCGGCGGAAAGAATACTTACCTTGGATGCAAGACTACCTTACAGGGCAGAGAGAGCAGCCTGAATGCCGACACCGCTTATATCGTGGGCGGTGACGGAAGACTGGATATGAACTATGTAGCTGTGCATGAAGGCAAAAAGACCCAGAGCAATATGCAGGCCGGCGGCGTGCTAAGAGACCATGCCTTTAAGCTATACCGTGGCACTATTGACTTCAAATGGGGTGCCAAGGGCGCGGTAGGCAATGAAAAAGAGGATGTACTGTTATTATCCAACGATGTGGTGAACCAGACCATTCCCCTGATCCTCTGCGCGGAGGAAGATGTGGAAGGTAATCACGGCGCCACCATTGGCAAACTGGATGATGAGTTGCTGTTCTACCTGGAGAGCCGCGGCATGAACAGAGAGCAGATCTATGAGATGATGGCGATGGCGAAGGTGGATGCGGTCTGCCGTAAGATCCCTGACGCTTCCACACAGGCAAAGGTACAAAAGTTCCTGGGCAGAGCCGTGGAAGAAGAGGAAGCGGAAGAGTAAGATAACAGGAGGAAGTATGACGACTTCAATCAGCGAGATCCGTAAGGATTTTCCTCTGCTTATGAGTAACGATGTGATTTATCTGGACACGGCGGCGACTTCCCAGAAGCCGTCCTGTGTTCTGGAGGCAGAGAGAACATTTTATGAAAAATACAATGCCAATCCCCTGCGCGGATTATACGAGCTGGGAGAGGCGGCAACCGAAAAATACGAAGAAGCCAGAGAGACGGTAAGGGAGTTTTTGAATGCGAAGGAAGCGGCGGAGATCATCTTCGTCCGCAATGCCACGGAAGGTTTAAACCTGGTGGCGTACAGTTTCGGCTCCCTGGTACTGAAGCCTGGGGATGAAATCCTGGTGAGCATCATGGAGCACCACAGCAATCTCCTGCCCTGGCAGCAGGCAGCAGCCAGAACCGGAGCAGTGGTGAAGTATCTGGAGTGCACCGAAGACGGAAAATATACCGAGGAAGCTTTTAAGGAGGCACTGAGCGAACGAACGAAGATCGTTGCTATGACCCAGGTATCCAATGTGCTGGGCTGCAAAAATGATATCAAGCGTTTTGCGCAGCTGGCACATGAGGCAGGCGCTTATTTCGTGGCAGACGGAGCCCAGAGCGTTCCCCATATGGCAGTGGATGTACAGGATCTGGATGTGGATTTTTTGGCATTTTCCGGACACAAGATGTATGCTCCCATGGGAATTGGTGCGTTATATGCGAAGAGAGAACTGTTGGAGCAGATGCCTCCTTTCCTGTGCGGCGGGGAAATGATCGATTCCGTCAGCCGTACCGGAGCCGTGTGGGCGGAAGTGCCACATAAGTTCGAAGCAGGAACGGTAAACGGTGCCGGAGCCTATGCACTGGCAGAGGCAATCCGGTATGTGCAGAAGATCGGTTTTGACTTTATCGAAGAGAGAGAAGCGAAGCTGACAGCCATGCTGATGGATGGCATGAAAGAGATTCCCGCAGTACACATTCTGGGCTCACAGAAAGCAGAAGACCATCACGGCATTGTGACCTTCAAACTGGACGGTGTGCATCCCCATGATGTGGCTTCTATTTTGGATGCGGATCATATCGCGGTCCGGGCGGGACATCATTGTGCCCAGCCGTTATTGCAACATTTGAAAGTATTGTCCACCACCAGAGTAAGCCTGGGTGTCTACAATACGGAAGAAGAGATTCAGGCATTTTTAGAAAGCCTTGCAAAGATAAGGAGACAGATGGGCTATGGAGAATAAGACATTTTATAATGAAATCCTGACGGAGCACAATCTGCATCCGTATCACAAGCACAAGCTGGAGGATGCGAATCTGGTGTTGGAGGGCGTTAATCCCAGCTGTGGTGATGACATTTTTCTGGAGCTGAAAGTGGAGGATGGTGTGGTAGTTGACGGTGCCTTCGAAGGCGACGGCTGTGCCATTTCCCAGGCTTCCGCGGACATGATGCTGGAGCTGGTCATTGGCAGAAGCAAGGAGGAAGCGTTGCATCTGGCAGACCTGTTCCTCAAGATGATCAAGGGAAGTATTACCGAGGAAGAGCGGGACGAACTGGAGGAAGCCTCCGTATTGCAGGATATCGCCCACATGCCTGCCAGGGTAAAATGCGCGGTGCTTGGCTGGCATACTATGCAGGAATTATTGAAAACAGAAGAAAAATAGCTGATAAAAAGATAAAGATACATCTTGCACGCCCTTTTTGGATACGCTACAATGAAAAAAAGAAGTGTAAGAAAAGCGGGGGGCTGTGCATGTTCCACATAGAGCTTATCATTGAATTCCTGGAAAACGTGATGAACAATATTGTCCAGGTGGCAATACTGTTCTTTGAATTTGTCGGAGTGATCGTTATTATTCTCTCCGGTCTGAAAGGGTTTTATAATTATGTGCGGCGGGTGCCGGATATGAAGATCACCCTGGCGCAGGGGCTTGCTGTAGGGCTGGAGTTCAAGTTGTGCAGTGAGATCCTTAAGACCGTTATTGTCAGAGACTGGAAGGAGATCGTTACCGTAGCCGGTATCATCGGACTTCGTGCGGCACTGACTTTCCTGATCCATTGGGAGATCAAGGAAGAAAAGAATCATTCCTAAAAATCGGCAGCTGATGAAAATCGGCTGCTTTTTTTTAGAATGATTTCCGGTTACCCAACAAAAGTCAATAAGTTTATCCAGATAAAGAGATTAAATTTGTAATGGTATATAGGTTAAATTTGCACCTTGGAAAAAAGCTGTCAGAGGACTAACATATAACGATAAAGTATGTATTTATAAAAAAGTGTAAAGAAATGCTAAAAAAACCGTTGCATTTGACACTTCGACGTGCTAAAACTATCGATAGCATGAACGTAAATGTAATCGATTACGCATGCTTAAAAGGAAAGCAGAATGGAATTACAAAAGACACTTACTCCCGGGGAAGCGCTGGAACGCGTCCTGCGATCTTATCAGACCTACTACAATATCAAAACAGAGGCTGTAGAACCGCCATTCGCAGCCGAAGCAATCTTCGGATCCCATAATGAGCAGTACTTTCTGATCAAGAAAGCTAAGGTGGCAGATATTGACACCAACGAGACTGTGTATTTTGCCACAGAGGAATCTTTATCAAAGGATCGCCTTCTGGAACTGGACTCCATCGCCTGGGAACGGGGAACTGCCAACGTGCAGCCCTCATCTAATCATCGGAACAGCGATGTTGTCCTGATCATTCTGACCGGTCATGCAGAGGAGGATGCGCTTATACAGGTGAAAAAGTGCAAGCATTATCAGAGTTACCTCTGGGGATTTCATGGCTGGAGTAATTACCGTTTGATTGTCGCCGAGTTATCTTCGGGTCGGATCGTCCACAACCGCCACGGACAGATTTTGAAGAAGCTCGTAAAAAAGGCAATGAAAAATTAAATCTGTGTATAAGAAAAGGAGAAACACAAATGACAGCATTATTAATTGTTTTGGCCGCTATCGTATTATTGTTTATCGGCTATGTGTTCTATGGCTCCTGGCTGGCAAAACAGTGGGGCATTGATCCTACCAAGAAGACTCCTGCTATTGAGAAGGAGGATGGTGTAGACTATGTTGCAGCAAAGCCCGCCGTACTTATGGGACATCATTTTTCCTCTATCGCCGGAGCAGGCCCGATCAACGGACCGATCCAGGCTTCCATTTTCGGATGGGTTCCCGTATTCCTGTGGTGTATTATCGGTGGTATTTTCTTCGGCGGTCTGCAGGACTTCGGATCTTTATTCGCATCTATCAGACATGACGGTAAATCTGTAGGTGAGATCATCGAGGATTCCATGGGATCCAGAGCAAAGAAGCTTTTCATCATCTTCGCACTTCTGGTATTGATTCTGGTAATCGCTTCCTTCGTTAACATCGTGGCAGGTACTTTCCTGACTGTGGCAGACGAAGCCGGCAAGACCGCTTTCGGTTTTGTGACCAATCCTACCGGTAACCAGTCTACCGCTATGATCTCTTTGTTATTTATCGTTCTGGCTGTTATTTATGGTTATGTGACCAACAGAATGGGTGTCAAGACTCTGCCCGCTACCATCGGTGGTATCATCGGTATCGTAGCTATTACTGTTTTAGGTCTGAACGTTGGTTTTGCCATGAACCGTATCGCATGGATCGTATTCGTAGGTGTGTACATCGCTGTAGCTTCCCTGGTTCCCGTATGGATCCTGTTACAGCCCCGTGACTATCTGTCCAGCTTCCTGCTGTACGCTATGATCGGTCTGGCATTCATCGGTGTGGTTGCAGGTGCTTTCACCGGTACTGTTGCTTTCGATATTCCAGCTTTCACCAGCTGGGAGCCCAAGGCAGGACAGACATTGTTCCCTATGCTGTTCATCACTGTAGCATGTGGTGCATGTTCCGGTTTCCACAGCCTGATCGCTACCGGTACTTCTTCCAAGCAGTTAGCTAACGAGAAGGATGCCAAGGCAATCGGTTACGGCTCCATGCTGATCGAGTCTGCTCTGGGTATCATCGCTCTGGTAGCAGTCGGTGCAGTATATCAGAAGTACTTAAACGGTGAGTTCGGATCTCCCGCAGCTGCATTCGCTGCAGGTATCGCATCCATGTTCGGTACCGAGACTTCCAAGGCATATGGCACCATTTACGCACTATTAACTCTGTCTGTATCCGTATTCGCGCTGACCAGTCTGGATACCGGTACCCGTCTGAGCCGTTTCATGTTCTCCGAGCTGTTCCTGAAGGAAGGCGAGGCTACCTACAAGGATGCCAAGGGCGCACGTAAAGTGCTGGCTCATCCTCTGTTCGGTACTGTTTCTATGGTACTGATCGGTTGTATCCTGGGTGGTCTGTCTCTGAGCCAGATCTGGGGTCTGTTCGGTGCAGCCAACCAGTTGCTGGCAGGTATCGCACTGATGGCAGTAGCTGCATGGCTGGGTGAAGTTGGTAAGAACAACAAGATGTTCTACTTCCCTATGGTATTCATGCTTGCTGCAACCCTGACCAGCCTGGCGATCACTGTAATCAACAAGTGTAAGGCTATTGGCGCCGGCACCGCTGCATGGGGTGACTGGTTCCAGCTGTTCTTCGCAACTGCAATGGCAGTGCTGGCAATCTTCCTGGTAGTGGAAGGTGCACGGACCTTCGCTAAACAGATGAAAGAGAAGAAGGCTAAGAAGGCTGCTTAATATAAGCGCAAGATACAAAAGATAAATAAAGTTTAGCAAAGAGAAATCCCGGAGACTGTGAAAGGCCTTCGGGATTTTTATTGTGTATGCGGGGACCGCAGAAGCGGTGTCCGGAATAATAATGGATGCGGCAATCGCAATATCAGCCCCGCGTAAGGAACCGGGGCAATTCTTCAATGGGAATCGGCTTGGAGAACTTATAGCCCTGTAAATAATCTGCATGACTGATGATACACAGTTCTTCCTGGGCATCGGTCTCTACACCTTCGTACAGTACCTTGTAACCCAGACGCTCAAAGGCGGTAGAGAAGTAATCCAGCATGAAGCGGGAATTGGCATCCTGATCCGCCATCAGTAAAAGGCTTCTGTCGAATTTGACCACATCCAGTTTCAGGCTTAAGATCCGGTCGAAATTGGAATAACCGGTTCCAAAATCATCCAGATAAGTACATACCCCCAACTGTTTGAACTCACTGACGCATTCCTGTACCAGTTCGTATTCTGTATCGTTCTGGGACTCCGTAAATTCAACGGCAATGGTGTGAAAGTCGATTCCGGTGGCTCGTACGATGGATTTGAATTCTTCCATGAAGTCCTTTTCGCCCAGCTCTTCCACAGAAAGATTTACGGATACACGGGAGATCTGATAGCCCTCATCTTGCATCTGCTTAATCTGCCTACAGGTCTTATTCAGAATGATCATGCTGAGGCGGTGGATGTAGCCGTATTTTTCTGCCAGAGGAATAAAACGATCCGGGAATACCAGTCCTGTCTGTGGCAGACGCAAACGCATCAAGGATTCTGCGGTATCGTAAGTACCCGTGTGGACATTCCGTACCGGCTGACAATAGACCAGAATGCGTTCGTCATCTAAGGAGCCGTGTTCCGCAATATCCTTCAACTGGGACTTGACATAATGCATTTCTTTATAAGTCTGGTAATCTTCTTCCCCGAAGACACGATAGGAATTCTGCGCTACTTTTTCGGAAAAGTAATTGAATACCTCGTAGAACTGTTCCAGATTCTCACAAAAGTCCAGATGGTCGAAGAGCACCAGCTTGTAGGGAAGCTTATATTCTTCATAATATTTCTGGAACACCTTTTTAATCAGGGATACTGCCCTTTCTGTGGCATCCGGGATATTGTGGCTGTCCACTGCCAGTACGAAGAAGCTGGTGGAAGGATTGAACAACATACCCTTTCGAAAATAATCCGTCCAGAAGCTGTAGAACAGCTTTCCCATTTCCTCTGTCATGACGTATTCGAAATCCATGTCAAAGCGCAGGCACAGGTAGTAGGTATCCTGAGCGGTCTGCCGCTGCTGGCGCAGATATTCATCCAAGGATGCGGAACCCAGGGCACCGGTCTTCGGGTCGTAGGCGTTGGCATGGAGCATGTACAATACCACCAGAAGCGGCAGAAAATAGGTTGTGGCCAGGAAAGAAGTCGTATTCATGGCAGCTTCCATGACTACGATCAATCCACAGACCGTCTCAGTAAATATCAGCATATGGAACAGTGCGGTAGGAAGTCTGCGGCGGTAGCGAACCAACAGAAAGAGGATCACCGCCAGATACAGAAGATATCCGACCATAAAAGGAGTGGACAGGATATTTTCATACCAGATTCCGTAATGATCCTGATGAAATCCCCAGCCGGTCAGAGGAGATGCCAGATCGGCAACTCCGGTCACCACAAGGATGGCGAAGGACAGAAAGGTATATTTCCTGCCGATATTTTTCGGGAAGACGATCAGTATTTTCAGGTAAGCAATATAGAGACAGAACAGGGACAGAAGACTGATATGGTAGACGGCCCGGAGGATCCAGAGAAGGGTGTTCTGTCTGGAAAAAAGGTCGGCATAATAAAAGGCGATATTGGAAACTGCGGCAATGAAAAGCAGGGCAAAACAGGCCTTGAAGATCCGAAAGGTCCGGCTCTGTTTAATGAAAGTCTGTCGGATCAGTAACAATGCCAGAAGACACATAACCACCAACAGAAAATCTGCCACGGGAGAGTAACTGTGGATGACGATATGATTTGTGGATAGTAACAGGTTCAACCACATAAAAATTCTCCTCTCTGGTAATGTAGAAAATGAACAAACAATATAAAATGAATTTACAATATACCATAAGAGGAGAAATTTGTCAGTGGGGCAGCTGTGGGAAATTAGTCCTATTTTGAGCAAATGGGAAAAATTGTAATAGATTTAATGTTCGAAGAATGCAACGGCAACAGCACCCGGGCCCACATGGGTTCCGATGGTGGCACCCAGAGTGCTGACGGGAAGCTCCTTGGCATAATCCTTCCAGAGATGCTCACTGTCGTGAATGTATTTCTGTAAAAGTTCGTCACTCAGACCGGTATAGCCCAGACAGAAGGGCTTGGAGAAGTCCACGCCGTCCGCTTTTTCAATTTCACGGATGAGGAAGTTACTGCCGTTTTTGGAACCACGGGCTTTTCCCAGCATAATGATCTCACCGTCTACGACTGCTACCACGGGCTTGATGGCCAGAGCGCCCCCGATGAATGCCACAGTGGGGGAGATACGGCCCCCTTTTTTCAAGTATTCCAGAGTGTCTAAGAGTCCCATGGTGTGGATCTTATGCTTTTGCTCTTGCAGAACGCTTACGATCTCTTCCGCGGTCATTCCCTGCTTTTTCAGCTGCAGGCCGTATTCTACCAGAATCTGTTCCCCAATGGTGGCATTCAGACTGTCTACGACGAAGACTTTGCCTTCATAATCCTCGGCAGCGATCCGGGCACTCTGGCAGGTGCCGGACAGCTTGCTGGAAATAGTAACCACAATGACAGTTTCTCCGGCCGATACAGCTTTTTCGTAGGCTTCTTCGAAGACTGCGGGAGATACCAGACTGGTGGTGGGCAGAGTATCACATTCGATCAGTTTCTCATAGAATTCCTTATGACTGATGGTGACACCGTCAGCATATTCCTCCTCACCGAAGCGGATATGCAGGGGGAGAATCGTGACGTCCTCTCTTGAACTGTTCATATCGGATGCGGAGTCCGTGATAAAACGTATTTTTTCCATAATTGTTTCCTGTACTTTCTATATATAGTTATGATGAATATTCTTTCGGGCGGAAATGCGCCGGGGCATCCATCGGGATGGACATACGACATCGTTCATGTCACCTTGCTGTTAATTCTGTTGGAAAGCCAGTCAGGGTGAGTTGCGGATGGATCATTTCTCTGTGGGATGCTTGACAGAAAACTCTGTAAGATACTGCTCCAGATTATGGGAGATCCGTTCCAGAGAGTCATAGAGATTCAACCGTTGTTCTTCCGTCATGCCATCACCGCCGTGAGCCAGTGCGGAATAGATCCGGGAACTGATCTTTTTGACTACAGTATTGCCTTCTTCTGTCAGATAATACAGTGTGCGGTAGGAACGTTTATGTTCCGGCAGCTCGCAGGACACCAGCCCCTTGGAACTCAACTGGCTTAAGGTACGGGAGATTGCGGCCTTGTCTTCCTTACACAGCTCCGTCAGCTGCGTGGCGGTCAGCCCTTCCGGGTGTTTTCCCAGATAATACAGACACATGGTATAACCGGCTTTTAAGTCCATCTGTCCCATTTCCAGTTCTTTCAATTTTTGCAGATAACGGTGCAATTCTGTGATAGATACCACAAATCTTTCAAAACGATCCTGCATGAAGGTTCCTCCTGTAAAATGTTGACACTGCAACAACTTTATGAAGTGTAACACAAGGATGTTGATAAGTCAACAAAAAGAAGGGCAAAAAAATACCTTATCCATTAAGATAAGGTACTGATAAGAATAAACTATGCAATTTCCAGCCGCTGCTTTATTTTTCGGACATCATTTTCCAATACATTAAGCCGGACGCGAACCAGTTCATCATCTTCTTTTACTTTTAAGGCCCGGTCGAATTTTCTGGATAAATCTAAATGAGCTTCTGCAATTGTACAGATATTACGACTGACTTCATTCTCAAGAGTCAACTCCATATTGGTAAGGCGATTCGCCATAGAGAGCTGACCGGATTCCAGATTGGTAAGGCGCTGTTCCATGGCAATCTGACCGGATTCCAGATTGGCAAGGCGCTGTTCCATGGCAATCTGACCGGATTCCAGATTGGAAACACGTTGTTCCAAAGAATCGAATCTTTGCTCCAGTGAATCAAGTCGCTGCTCCACCCTGTCGAGTCGCTGTTCGACCTTATCAAGTCGTTGTTCCACCCTGTCGAGTCGCTGTTCGACCTTATCAAGTCGTTGCTCCACCCTGTCGAGTCGCTGTTCGACCTTATCAAGTCGTTGCTCCACCCTGCCCAGTCGTTGGTCTATACTTTCTAATTTAATTACTATCGTCTCTAATAATTCCCGGTTGGTCATGAATTCTCCTCCTGTACATGTATACTAGCACAGTTCAAAAGTGTTGACAATTGGGCAATATAGAGAAAAAAGCGATTGTGAATTATTACAACAAAAAATATGATAAATGGATGATAAGCCCCAAAAACATGATATATCCAAGGAAAAAGAGTACGGCAAAATAAACAATGCCGATTGGAACGGTAGAAGAGCCAGAGAGAGCGGCTACGGTATGGATTGTACTGCGTATTCGTTTATGCTATGCTAAATAGCAGAAGTATTCCGGAAACGGGAATGCACAATGTGCAAAAAGCATAATGCACTAAAATCACATGGTGTGATAGATCGTATTGAACATAGAAAGAGTGAGGACTACAGCATGCTCAGACCCAGCATCGGTATTGATTGGGACGATGTTACCGCCCCGTTTAACAGTATCGCCATCCGTATGGCAAATGAAAAATATCATCCGAAGGAACCCTATCGCATGGAGGAAATCACTTCCTGGGCCAACGAAGGGCGGACTTCGGTGATCAAAGAATTCTATAACGATCCGGAACTGTACCGAAGGCAGATCCCGACCGAGGAGACGAAACGAGGGATCCGCAGACTGATGCAGATCGCGGATGTCTTTTTCATTACTGCGGTGTCACCACATTTTATGGGAGTGCGGGCAGAACAGATCATGACCCAGTTCCCGGAGCTTCCACCGGAAAATATTATTCTGGGAAGTGCCAAGGATCGTGTCCATTTTGATATTGTGCTGGATGATGCCATCCACAATATTCTGGAGAGCAAGGCGGAGTATCCGGTGCTGATGCGGAAGCCCTGGAATGCCAAAATGACGGGGCTGTTGTCCGTAAATACCATGGCGGAATTTGTCTCTCTGGTGAAGCAGATCATGAAAGCATCCACTTCTAAGACAGAGAAGATCACTGCTCCGGCGGTGCTGGCCCTGGTGGGGCCGTCCGGCTCCGGCAAACGGGAGATTACGGAAGCTTTGTGCGGTAGCCGCGGGACAGGCGCGAGCGAAAGGACAGAGAGTGGGGAGATTTTTGTCCGCCCGGTGAACTACTGCACGGAACCGGGGCGCTACGGCCACAAGTACGTCCCGGAGGAAGCCTTCGACCGGATGAACTTTTTTGAAAAAACGGCTTATGCCGGGGTACGGTACGGCACCAGAAAGGAAGACATTCAGACCTTGCTGGATCAGGGAAAGTTTGCGGTGATCCCCGTGGATATGTGCGGTGCCATTGCCATGAAGCGTTCCTTTCCCACCCATATTATCTATGTGGCGAGAGATAAAGAAAAGCTGATCGCCGATATCATTGATTCCGACTATGACACCGAGGAAAAGACACTTCGGATCCTGTCTATCGATGCGGAGAAGCGTAATCGCAAGATCTGTGATTATGTGATCCATAATGATACCATAGAAGGGGAACGTGTCAGCGGAGCGGAAGAAATCCGGCGGCTGATCCTGCTGGAAGGCGAAAAATACTGAAATGTACCGGGGAGCGATACCCGGAAAACGGAATAGAGTTGCACAAAACCGGATAGAGAAGGAGCGGGGCGGACGGATACGTATGGAAGAAAAACAGCTGAAATACTATAAAATGCATCATGATTTACAGGAACAGATCCGACTGGGAGAACTGCGCAGCGGTGACCGTGTTCCCTCGGAGAATCAGCTGGCTGCCGCTTATCAGGTGAGCCGCCAGACCGTCCGCAAGGCACTGGCCATTCTGGAACAGGAGGGATACATCTATGCGGTACACGGGAAAGGCACCTTTGTGTCGGAGCGGGTCCGCCCGGAGCATAAGTCTCACAACATTGCCGTGGTGACCACCTATCTGTCGGATTATATTTTTCCCCGGGTTATTCAGGGCATCGATGAAGTTCTTACGGCACAGGGGTATAGCATTTTATTAAAAAATACAAGAAACTCCCGGAGCCAGGAGGCACGGTGTCTGGAGGAACTGTTGCAGAAGGATATCGACGGGGTCATCATCGAACCCAGTAAGAGCCAGATCAGCTGCAGACATCTGCATCTGTATGAGCGGCTGGAAGAATACGGAATTCCCTATGTGTTTATTCAGGGCTGCTTCGACCAGATGGAAGACAAGCCCCAGGTGCTGATGGACGATTGCAGGGGAGGTCATCTGATCACAAAATATCTCCTGGATACCGGGCATCGCGATATTGCCGGAGTGTTCAAGGCAGATGACATCCAGGGACAGAACCGTCACCGGGGCTATGTACAGGCCCTGCAGGAAGCAGGTGTCCTCTACGATCCGGACAAGGTGATCTGGTTCCATACCGAGGATCGTAAAGTCCACCCACAGGAGGGAATCCGGCGTCTGATCTCCAAGGGAACCAGACTCGACAGTGTGGTCTGTTACAATGACCAGATCGCCATGCAGGTCATCCCGACGCTGACGTCACGGGGGATTCGCGTCCCGGAGGACATTTCCGTCACCGGTTATGACAATTCCTACATGGCCATCGGCGGAGGTTTTCAACTGACCACTATCGTTCATCCCCAGGAAAAACTGGGAGAAATGGCGGCACAGCTGTTACTGTCACTGCTTCATGGGGAATCTCTGGGACCGGAAGAGAGAAAGATTCTCATCCAGCCGGAGCTTGTCGTAGGAAATACAACTTGTTAGCAGAAGCATACAAGTTGTAATATGGTAATATCGAAATTGTATGATGCCAGGGTCAAAAGGTCTAAGCCCACATGAGCTTGCTCATAGGTGGGTGA
>OOCJ01000319.1_pt1 | contig 41073 bp, 50 predicted proteins | sample 1671481 | NCBI WGS metagenome assembly OOCJ01 (sample SAMN06348161, study PRJEB24527) | human gut metagenome | biome: human gut; feature: ankylosing spondylitis patient; material: feces | host: Homo sapiens | place: China | collected 2015-10 | reverse complement strand
ATAAACGCTGAAGGCATCTAAGCGTGAAGCCCCCCTCAAGATGAGATATCCCTCACATAAGTGGGTAAGATCCCTTGAAGACTACAAGGTAGATAGGGCAGAGGTGGAAGTGTGGCAACACATGGAGCTGACTGTTACTAATCGATCGAGGGCTTGACCAAAGCGGAGAAAGACGGCAGGATGTAGGAAGTGGCATGGAGCAGACTTGTCTGCGGATATGGCACTTGGTACAGACGGAGTTTTGCGTAGCAAAATCATCGAGATGAAGCGAAGCGGAATCGAGATGACCGGCTTTCAAAAACGTTTGATTCTTGGACTTTGTATGAAGTTTTGAATGTACACTTGCAAAAATGGATAAGATAAGTTATGATATTAATGGTTTGAAATAAAACTATAATATATAGGGGATTGGTCAAATGGTATGATAGGAGTCTCCAAAACTTTTGGTGGGAGTTCGATTCTCTCATCCCCTGCTGATGAAGCCTTGATTTTTCAAGGCTTCATTTTTTACGTATCATATTTTTTTGTGTAATCCATGAAAACTATTTAGAAATTATTTATATAATTTAGATTTTTTAATAAAAATCTCTCATATGAATTGACATTATTATACAAAATATCTACAATAAAATAGAATAATAAAACAAAGGAGAGTTTAGAGTTATGATTCAACAGAGAAACATTGCAGTATGTATTATTTTATCCATCGTTACATGTGGTATTTACGGTATTTATTGGTTTATCGTTCTTTCTAATGATACCAATACAGTATCCAATGCGGAGAATGCCACATCCGGAGGAGTTGCTTTTGTTTTAAGCCTGATTACCTGTAACATTTACGGTTTATACTGGGCTTACAAGCAGGGAGAGAAGATCGACAAGGCAAAAACTGACAGAGGCATCCCATCAAGCAATAGCGGAGTTATATATTTAATTTTATGCTTTGTTGGATTAGGAATTGTTGCAGAAGCATTAATGCAGAATGAATTGAATAGCCTTGCATAAGGGTTAGAAAAATAATAAATCCCTGATAGTCTGGCAGAACGTCAGATTGTCAGGGATTTATTATTATGCCGTTTGTTGGAAGTTCAGGGAGCGTATGTGTGAGCAGGCGTAAAATATAAATGCCAAAGACAATGATACCGAGCAGACAAGTGATGAACGTCAGATAAGGCGGCTTTTTTTCGAATATATATTTATAAAACCAAAGATAAAGAAAGTATGGAATCAGAAGAAAGATGCAGGGGTTCATCTGAAAAGCAGTTGAAAAATGGGCTGTGAGAAAACTGATCCCAGCCCGCGTGAGACCACAGGCAGGACATGGAAAGCCAAATAAAATAGCAATTGGACAGACAGAGTGAAAGAGATATTGAGTAACGCTCATGTATATAATAATACAAAGGATTGCAATGCGATTATGGTATAGATCGGATAAAAAATTTTTAATTCCTTTTAAAATGAACATATGATCTCCAAAATATAAAAAACGATAGACAAATTATAAGTAGTACTCTGATTCATCATAAATGAGGGGCAAAATATCTCTTGACCCTCATATCATAATATAACATGAATGGATATTTAAGGCAAAATTGTATGTGATTTTATACATCGGGAAACTAAATGAACAAAATTAGTTTCTTTAAAATATGTGCAAATTGAATAAAAAAATCGATAATGGAAAATAATAGTAGTAAAAATAGATAGTGTAGTTTTTTAAGAGACGTGAAACCGGAAAAATTAGTTCCTTATCTCCGGAATTTTACAAAAAAAATGATGAAAAATGACGGAAAATGGCGGAATTTGAAGCAATGACGGAAAATTGACAAATGAAGAAAATGATGTCATAATGCGTTTCTGAAATAGGAAGTAAGTGTTTTTGATAAGAAAGAAAGGATGTTTAAAATGATTGAAAGAAAAATCAGATTGACTGACACAGAAGAGGTTAAGGATTTCGTAAGAGCTGCCGGAAAATGTGATTTTGATATTGATGTCTGTTATAATAGAGCAGTAATTGATGCAAAGTCGTTACTTGGCATGCTGTATCTGGGAATCTGCAAAGATCTTGTTGTAAAATATGGTGAACAGGATGAATGTTTTGAACATGTAATGAACAAATATGCGGTTGCATAACTTCCGCTGTTATTAATTTCATTCATAAGTGATGTGCTCCGGAATAAGAAAAGGACTATGTGGACAAAGGTATATTTGAAATCTTTGTCTGTATGGTCTTTTTCTTTTTTTCTATCAGAAAATCAGTTATAATGGACAGTATGAGCAAAGAGAAAAAAGGGAAAGAGACAGAAAATCAAATAGAAGAAAAAAGAAGCCAGATCAAGATCTCAGTGCGCAATCTTGTGGAATTTATTTTCCGGGAAGGAGACATTGACAACCGGCATGGTCAGTCTGTTTCACCGGAAGCAATGTTAGCAGGAAGCAGAATGCACCGCAGGATCCAGAAGCGGATGGGCAGCGATTATCATGCAGAAGTGCCGCTGAAATTAGTGATCGGGGAAGAAAATTATGACCTTGTATTAGAGGGAAGAGCGGATGGAATCCAGATCACTTCGGAATCAGAACGTGAGATTGATTATTCCAGTAATTTCAATTCCATGACAATTGAGGAGGATATGAAGGTTGTCATTGATGAGATCAAGGGTGTATATCTGAAGTTAGAGCAGTTAGCAGAACCGGTCAGGGTCCATAAGGCACAGGCAATGTGTTATGCGTATATTTTTGCATTGCAGCATGGAATAGAACATATCGGCATTCAGATGACCTATGTAAATCTTGATACGGAGGAGATCAAATATTTTCACGAAGATTTTGCATTTTCAGCTTTAGAAGAATGGTTTGATGAGCTGATCAGGGCTTATAAGAAATGGTCAGATTTTCAGTATGCATGGCGGATCCTGCGGCAGGAATCCATACAGAAACTGCAGTTTCCATTTCCTTATCGGAAAGGGCAGAAGGAGCTCGCTGCCGGAGTGTACCGCACGATAAAACGGAAAAAGAATCTGTTTATCCAGGCGCCGACCGGAGTTGGAAAGACGATTTCCACTGTTTTTCCGGCGGTGAAAGCGGTGGGAGAAAATCTTGGAGACCGTATTTTTTATCTGACGGCAAAGACGATCACGGGAACGGTGGCAAGGGAAGCGTTTGAATTATTGCGCAAGGGCGGATATCAGGCAAAGATCATCCAGATCACGGCAAAAGAAAAACTCTGTATGTGTGATGAGATGGAGTGTAATCCGGTACACTGTCCATATGCAAAAGGACATTATGACAGGGTAAACGATGCTGTTTTTCAGCTGCTTTTGCAGGAAGATGTCTTTTCCCGGGAAGTGTTGTTAGAGCAGGCAGAAAAGTATCAGGTCTGTCCGTTTGAAATGAGTCTGGATGTGGCATCCTGGGTGGATGATATTATCTGTGATTATAATTATGTGTTTGACCCGAATGTGTACCTGAAACGTTTTTTTGCAGAGGGGATCCGGGGAGATTATATATTCCTTGTGGATGAGGCTCATAATCTGGTGGAACGCAGCAGGGAGATGTACAGTGCAGAGATTTACAAGGAAGATTTTTTGGCAGTAAAGAAGATCGTGAAGCGTTACCGGCCGGGGCTGGAGCAGCAGTTTAACCACTGTAACCGCATTTTACTGGAATATAAGAGGGAATGCGAAAAGTATAAGGTTTATGACAACATTGGAAATCTGATGTTTTATCTCATGAAGCTTGCGTCAGAACTGGACGAGTTTTTACAGCGCAGCACAGAGTTCCCGGAGCGGAAAGAAGTGAGTGAATTTTATTTTGGACTGCGCAATTTTATTAATATGTATGAGCGCGTGGATGAGCATTATGTGATTTATACAGAGCATATGGAAGATGAGCGTTTTAAGATGAAGCTGTATTGCGTTGATCCATCGCTGAATCTGCAGGAGTGCATCGACAGAGGCAATTCGGCCATCTTTTTTTCGGCTACTTTTTTGCCGATCCAATATTATAAAAATCTGTTATCCACGAAGAAAGATAACTATGCGGTTTATGCGGAGACAGCCTTTTCGGAGGAGCAGAGTCTGTTACTTATGGGAAGCGACGTCAGCAGCCGGTATACAAGGAGAAACCAAAGTGAGTTTGAACGGATCGCACAATATATCCAAAAGACCGGACTTGCAAAAAAAGGAAATTATATGGTTTTCTTCCCATCTTATAAAATGATGCAGCAGGTTTATGAGGTGTTTCAGGAGCTGGATGGAGGTACCGTGGATGGCATCATTCAGGAGCCGGGAATGAATGAGGAAAAAAGAGAGGAATTTCTCGCTGAATTTTCGGCAGAGAGGGAAAAAACATTGATTGCATTTTGTGTGATGGGTGGAATTTTTGGTGAGGGGATCGATCTGAAAAAGGAACAGCTGATCGGTGCAGTCATTGTCGGAACAGGACTTCCACAGATCAGTAACGAGCGGGAAATACTGATGGATTATTATGAAAAAAGAATGGGCGAAGGCTTCGATTATGCCTATCGTTATCCGGGTATGAATAAGGTATTGCAGGCTGCAGGGCGCGTGATCCGGACGATAGATGATGTGGGTGTGATCGAACTTTTGGATGAACGTTTTTTACAGAGTGATTACCGGAATCTGTTCCCGAAAGAGTGGGAGAAACGTCTGGTGTGTACCGTTGACAGCGTTGAAACATATCTGGAAAAATTCTGGGAAGAAAAACAATAAAATTGGAAAGGGCATATCAGTATCAGCTTCAGGAAAACTGCATGGATATTGATATGCCCTTTGTTTTATTTCAGGCAGGATCGCTTTGGTGTCTTAGCGGTAGTCGCCCATGTAGAATAATGCAATGGTACCAGGACCGGAATGTGCGCCGATAGTTGGTCCGATGTGATTGATCAAAAAGTTTTCAATGCCGAGTCTTTTTTTGATAAGCTCTGCAACGAATTGGGCATCCTCTAAGGAATCTCCGTGTGAAATGAACACGATGTCGTTTTTGTCACGCCATGCACCGATCTGCTTTTCCATACTGTCAACAAGGGCAATCAGTGATTTTTTCCGGCCGCGGACTTTGGAAAGCGGGATGAGGTGTCCTTCGTTATCCACATGGAGGATCGGTTTCAGGTTGATCATGCTTCCGACTACAGCAGCGGTTTTGGATACACGTCCGCCACGGTAAAGATGGAAAAGGTCATCTACAGTAAAGTTATGCACGACATGCAGTTTATTTTCCTCTAACCATGCAGCAATCTCGTCAATACTTTTTCCCTCTTCTTTCATCATGACTGCCTTGTGAACAAAAAGTCCTTCGCCCATGCTGGCACAGAGAGAGTCGATCACGATGATTTTATTGTCGGGATATTTCTCAGCAAGGTTCATGGCAGCCAGACGGCAGCTATTATAGGTACCACTCAGACCGGAAGAAAATGCAATGTGCAGGATGTCAACGTCCTGTGTTCGGATAATATTTTCAAAAAGATTTTCCGCTTCCTCAGGATTTGCCTGTGAGGTCGTTGGAAGAGAACCATTGCGCATCATGGCATAGAATTCTTTTTCCGGAAGGGAATGTTCCCAGGTGTAAGTCTGGTTTTCAATCGTATATGGAAGAGACATCATGCCGAGATGATGTTCGTTGACATAACTTGCAGGAAGATCCGTCGTGGTGTCTGTTGTTATAATAAAGTCTTTCATAAAGCCGTTCATAAAGCCTCCTTGTTTTGCGATTATCTGATACCATTATATAAGATTCTATGGAGAAAGAAAAGAAAATCATGCAAATTCTAAAATATTTATAAATTTCCAAAAGATAGTTTACTTTTTGAAAAAAAGAAAGTATGATAATCACATCTTTTTTATCAAATAAGTGTTAGTTATCGAGGAATATCCCTGCAGATTTTTAGGAGGCAGGAATTTTGAGCAAGCAGAAGATAATTGGCATTTTTGGCTGTGAACAGACGGATTTATGTATCTATCTGGCCAGCATCTTAGAGAATATGAAGAACAGTGTTCTCGTCATTGACAATTCATTTGAGCAGAAAATGCGATTTTGCATCCCAAGACCAAATGAAAAAATGAATATGATCACTTATAAAAATGTGGATTACACAGCGCTTTGTGAGCGCAGTCTGTGGAAAACAGAAGGTTATGACTATGTCATTGTAAATTTAGGCAGTTGGCCGGACGAGAAAAGTGTCACGGATTGTGATGAATTGATCTGTGCGCTGAATTGTGAGAAGTGCGAGATTGAAAAGTACCGGGAATTTATTTTACATATTGAACATCCGGTCAGTGTTTTATTCCGGGATTTTTGCAAAAGTTATATGAGTGCAGGAGGAATCAGAAAACTTTTTGTGGATGAAAACTGTTTTGTATTAGAACAGTTGTTTTTGCCATTTTCTGAGGCTGATGAGTGCAGCAGGCTGATGATGCAGTTTGATGGATACCGGAATTTTGCAAATTTATCAAAGGAGTTTGAAAAGGTATTATTCCATTTGTGCAGGAATATTTCAGAGCAGGATTATAAAGAGGTTTTGATGGGTGTCCGCCGTGCAAAAAGGGGGGAATGCTTTTGAAAATCGTATTCTGGAGTGAAGAGGCGGCGTGTGGAACAACATCGAATATGATCGCAACAGCAAGTATGATCGCTGCGAAGCATAACTGCCGCATAGCAATGCTGTCAGCGGAAAAGAATGTGCATGATCTTGTCGGAAATTTTGCCAGACCGGACTCTGCGACTGTGAATGAAGAATGTTCGTATTATGTATTAGAAGGATTGGACTATCTGTTGATGGCAGGGAAATACGGCAGTCTTACGGAACATCATTTGGAGGAGGCTTTACAGCCGGTTGTGGATGGAAAACTTTTCTGCCTTCCGCAGGGGAAGCGTATGCTCTGTGATTTTTATCCGAAGGAGACAAGAAATGTTTTAAACCAGGTGATCCGTCTGCTGGATGAAAGCATGGATTTTTCTTTTATTGACTGTGGAAGTGAAAAGGATGACTGGACGAAAGAGCAGATGAAACAGGCAGATCTTATTGTGGTCAATTTCAGCCAGACATCACAGGGATTAGATCATTTCTTTTCAACGCATGCAGACGTTTCGGACAGGGTGGTGTATCTGATCGGAAGTTATCAGAAAGATGCTGTCTATAATAAGAAAAATATTCACAGGATCTATCGGATCGCACCGGGGAAGCTTGGCGTGATTCCTTATAATCCTGAGTTTGAGGCAGCATGCCGGGAGGGAAAATTAGACAGGTATATCCGTGGCAGGAGACTGTTACTGCCAACGGATATGCGGGAAAATTTTTTTACAGAGTTAGAGCGTACCGTGCAGATGATCCTGGAGCGGTCTGATAAGAGGGGAGGCGGGCAGGATGTCAGTGGAAGAGACAGGCAGTCTGGAATTGTTTGAAGGAAAACAGCAGGAGATCACAAGACAGGAACTTGTGGAGCGGGTGAGTGAACATGTGAACCGTATCCTGCGGAGAAATCTTTATGAATTAAAACTGGACGAAAAACAGACCTTCCGGCTTTTAAGGCAGAAGGAAGAACTCCGCAGATATTTAAAAGAAGCCGGAACCGGAAATTTACAGGTAAAAGAGTATTTGATTTCTTTTATTCAGGAATTTCTGTTAAACGGAATGAAGATGGATGAAGAGATGATAAAGCATACATTTTTCTTTTCGGAAAAAGGCAGCAGGCAGGCGGCGGTCAGATTTGATATTCTGCTGTTTCTGTATAAGGGACAGTATGGCAGCGGAGCAATGGAAAAACTGATCGAGGAACACGGCTTATTGTCAGGAACGGAAAATGTGATCACGGAGGAGCAGATTGAGCATGTTTATGGAGTCTGCGGAAGAAAATTGAAGTTCATTGAGCAGATCGAGCTTTTGAGCAGGAAGATTTATGCTTACTATAAAGGGCTTGGTGCAATCGATGAGATACGCGACATGAAGATCGACGGTGTTTCCGGCGGTGTGTCCGGAAAAGAGGGGACGTATCACAGTGCATGGATTTTTTATCATGGCAGAAGTGTCTGGCTGCCGTTTCTGGATTTTGAGCGGGAGGAAGAGTTGGAGCGGATTTCCAGAAATCTTTGCAGATATCATCAGCCGGGGGAAATTTCACGAAAGAAAGGATATCTCGTTCATGAGATGGCAGATCATGCCAGAGTTGTAGTTGCCAGACCGGATTTTGCAGAGAACTGGATGTTTTTTATCCGTAAACTCGACAATATCCCGGAAGTCTCGTTACAGCAGCTTGTGACAGGCGGACATGCAGAAATCCCGGTTGAACTTTTAAAATGGCTCATGAAGGGCTGTCAGGTGACGGCGGTCACCGGAATGCAGGGTTGTGGTAAGACAACATTGCTCACTGCGATGGTCGGAGAGATCCCGGAGGAATATACCATCCGTGTGTTAGAACTGGCATTTGAGCTGCATTTGAGGGAGCGCTATCAAAACAGAAATATTGTGACGTTCCGCGAAACGGCGGGGATGATGGAACACGGTGGAATTGGCGGACAGGAGGCTCTGGAAGTACAGAAAAAAACAGACGGAGCCGTGAGCATTATCGGAGAGGTTGTCAGTGCAAAAGTGGCGTCATGGATGATCGAGAGCGGACAGACAGGTTCTCTGTTTACGATTTTTACACACCATGCAAAAAGTACGAGAAGTCTTCTGTTGTCGCTTCGGAACAGTCTGTTGAAGGAGGGCAGTTTTCAGTCAGAGAGAGTTGCATTAGAACAGGTGACGGAAGTGGTACGTTTTGATGTGCATCTGCACATGAGCAGAGAGGGGCAGCGCTATATCGAGAGGATCAGCGAGATCGTGCCTGACACGGAAAGTCCGGAGGGATACCGGATCGTGGAACTGGTACGGTTTGACGGGGAACGGTATGTGAAGCTGCATACTATCAGCGAGACAACACGGGCAGAAATGGTGAAATGGCTGACGAAGGAAGAGAAGGAGGCATTTTTCAATGTGGATATTTGAGGGCATTTTGTATGTCATTCTTCTGCTTGTATTTATCCGGTATGACCGAAAAAAGCGGCATTGGATAAAGACGGTCTCACAGGAGGAGAAGTTCGAACATTATCTGTCGGAGTTATCGGCCGCTTACGGAAAACAGAAAAATATTGAGGAGGCAGTGGCAGAAGTGGAGGAGTCACATACGGTCACACTCCCCACAGAACATTCCTATGTGCGTATCTATGGCGCAATGTGTGCGGTCATCCGGGAGGATGGAGATATGCTTTCGGATGGATACTCTGTCTTTCAGAGAAATCTGCAGTATCTGAAAGAGGAAATACGCGAAAATCTCCTGCTCTGCAAGTCGAAAATGCATGGCTTTACAGGGCTGGATGTTCTTTCCGTCCTTCCGGTCTGCTTCCTGCCGGTTGTGAGGCTCTGGGCGGTCCGGGTTTCAGAGGGGCTGTCCGCTTATTATTCTGGCAGCTATGGAATGTTGACAACAGTGCTCCTGTTCGCAGCAACGATTGGGATTTATGGTCTTATCCTATGGCTGTTTCTGCCGGATGAGGAACAAAAAGACCGGTACCGGCTGGAAAAGTGGCTGTTACAGTTTCCGTGGATGGCATATTTACTGGATGTCTATGTCAGCCGGCATTATACAAAATGTCTGAAAAAAAATGAACAGATCAAACAGCTGCAGGGATTTGGAAATGTCCGGGCTTTTCTGATGAAAAAAGTCTGCTTTTTTGCAGCTGCATTGCTTGGGAGCGTATTGTTTCTCATGGTGTATCAGAATGCAGAGCGTTCCCAGATCCTGACACAGATAAAAATTCCGTCTTATCAGCTTATGATGATGCCGGAGAGAGCCAGGGAGCAGGTAAAGAGACAATATCAGGAGCTGGCAGCACAAATGGCAACTGAGGGTTTGAAAATGGATCAGGAGGCATTTCAGGAGCATCTGGAACAGTCTGCAGTCTGGGAGGAGTTAAAACAGGAACTTTCTTTAACAGATAATACGCAGGGGACGGAAGAAATTGCGGAGGCACTTTTTTTACAGGTGCGGGCATATTATGAGATCCGGATTGTCTGGTATCACATTTTATTTATCGCTGTGGTATCAATTCTGGCGTTTCAGATCCCGGAAATTTTTCTGGTGGCAGATCAGTGGAAATCAAGAGAAAAAAGGATGAGTGAATGTCTGAGACTGCAGACGGTAGTGCTTTTGCTCATTCATTATGAGAAGACAACGGTGGAAGAAATTTTATCCCAGATGGAGAATTTTGCAGTTCTCTTTCAAAGCCAGATGGCAGAAGCAGTGGATCATTTTTCTTATGACCGGATCAGATCACTTCAAAAATTAAAACAGGAGATCCCGGATGAACCGGTACAGAGAATCTGTGATGCACTGGAGTTTTGCGAGGAACTGCCTGTGGAGGAAGCGTTTTTAAACCTTGAAGACGAACGCGAATATTTTTTGAAGAAGAATATGGAAGAGCGGAAGAATTATCAGGGAGAATGCATTGCACTGGCAAAAATGGCAGCGTATCTGCCGATGTTTTTACTCATTATATTAAAGCTGGTCGTGCCGTTTGTGGCGGAGGGATTAAGCGAACTTCATGCATACAGCCAGAGCATGACGGGATTTTTTTAGGGAAAAGTGTTATACGAAAATAAATGAAATTAAAATGAAAAAGGAAGGTATCGATCATGGAAAATAGTTTAAAAGGATTAATGCTTGCAGCAGGAATTATCATTACCTGCATTATTATCAGTCTCGGATTTTATATTGCAAGAGAGGCGAGAGATACTGCCTCGGAGGGAACTGGGCAGATCAATCAGCTGCAGGCGGAGTTTACGGATGCGTCCAAAACAATGTATGACGGCACGGAAGTGTCAGGAAGCGAAGTGCTGAATGTCATCAGGAAATTCAGTGATGAGACAATGGGAATTCTTGTACAGACGAATAAAAATAAAACGTACTACAATTATAATTTTGACGTGGATAAGGGGGAGCTGGGAAAAGCGTTAGATAACAGCTACAAAAATGCGCAGGATGTGGCAAGTGACAAGTATATCAATCCGACTGCACGCTTTCAGGGCAGTATCGTAAAGGATGTGAATGGCACGATCATCGGGATCGTGTTCGCACAGGTATAGTACGCAGTGTATCCGGAGAGTACAAAAAGACAGGAGGCCAGCAATGGAAGAAGGATTGCAGGGGTTGTTGATGGGAGCTGTGCTTGTGATGTTTCTGATCGCAATGGAGTCAGCCTTGCAGGTGGTGGACAGCAGTGAAGCGTTGGAACAGACGGTGGAAGAGCGGATGATGGAGCAGAGAACCATTACGGTACAGAGAATTTCAGAAAAAGAGAGTGATGTGTTTGGATGGATGAAATATTTGGAAGAGTGACTGCGATTTTATTTGCAGCAGCGGTGTTTATGGGGATGCCGCTTTTGTACATGAGTGAGCGGGCAAAATCAGCAGAACAGATGTATCTTTTGACGGTCAATACAGAGTTTGTGGACAGCATTTGCAATACCGGTTTTTTGACGATGGAAATGTATCAGCAGTTTTATAAAGAAATATCTGCCGCTTCAGGTATTTATGAGGTGCATATGTATCGTGAGCAGAAAGACATTGTACTGGAGCAGGGAGACTATTCCTATGAGAGTATTTTCTTTGATGAAAAAGATATGTTAGCCGAACTGGAGAAAAATCGTGTGTATGAGTTTGAACGTGGGGATTATCTGAAAGTGGCGATCATAAAGAAGAAGGGATGGATGGATTTCGTGGGAAACAGGGATTCTTCGGTCAATGTTTTATATGGAGGCACAGTACGGTATGAAGATTTCTAACTGGTGTATCTTATTTTCGGTACTTTTCTGTGGCATGATATTGTATACAGATCTGCGATTCCGCTATACGATGGAGGCACAGTATACCATGGAGGAGTACAACCGGATTTTTGACCGGGCAGCAGAGGATGCGCTGACTGATCAGCTGCAGGAGGAGTACTGGGATGGCAGCCTGAAAATAGATGAAGAGAAAGTACAGAACCGATTTTTTGAGCAGACTGCCTATGTGCTGGATCTGACAGGAGAGACAGAAAAGGAAAACTTAAAGGAACTTGTTCTTGTGCGAAAACTGGTAAATGAGAAGGGGAAAAGTTTATCCGTGGAGGAGAGCAGGAAAATTCAGACGCAGATGGAGAATATCACAAATCAAAGGTCAAAGCTTACTGATATGGCATATCTGATGCTGTTCCCGGAAGCGGAACATGAGGAATGGGCACAGAATCTGAAAAATCATGGATTTTACACTTTTCTGGAAATGCCGGATACCGAGCGGTATCCATGGACGAAAATGTTTGATCTCGATGAGATACGTTATGCGCTTAGTGGGGCAGAACTTGTAAAAAAGGAAGAGGACTAAGCCTCTTCCTTTGGTTCAGGTTTTTTGATGTATATTTTTTCAATACGGTTTTTATCCATCTGTTCCACACGGAGCAGTACATCATCATCTGTAATAATGATCTCATTTTTTTCCGGAAGATGATCTAATAAGCCGATCAGATAACCGCCGATGGTGTCATAATCGTCGGATTCAAAATCAAGATCAAGCTTTTCACACAAATCTTCCAGATTTGTAGAACCGAGGACAAGATATTCCCGGTCGCTTAATTTTACGATCGGATCTTCCTCATCGGTATCGTACTCATCACGGATTTCACCCACGATCTCTTCTAAGAGATCTTCGAGAGTGATAAGCCCGGCAGTAGCACCGTACTCATCAAGGACGATGGCAAGGGAAATGGAAGATTTACGCATTTCCATAAAAAGCTCTGCGGTATTTTTATGCTCATATGTAAAATATGGTTCCCGCATAATGTCCTGAATAGAGAAATGTTCCCGGTCTTTATAAAGCAGCAGATCTTTCATGTTGATGATACCGATGACATTATCGGTAGTGTCTTTGTAAACCGGAAGACGTGTAAATTTGTCTTCTTTGAATATTTCAATCAGTTCATCGTAAGTGCAGTCGATATTTGCAAATGTCATATCAATTCGAGGTACCATGACCTCTTTTGCCTGGGCATCACCGAAATCGAATACGTTATTGATCATCTCATGTTCCTCTGATTCAATAACGCCGGTTTCTTTTCCGACATCAACAATGGTTCGCAGTTCTTCTTCGGTCATGGCTTTGTCTTTTGCATTCGGATCAACACGCAGAAGGAATAAGAATGCAATGGAAAGTTTATTTAAAATAAAAATGACCGGAGTGAGAAGTTTCATCAGCCAGTAAATGATGTTGCAATAGGAAAGAGATATTTTTTCTGCATTAATGGCTGCAATTGTTTTTGGAGAAATTTCCCCGAAAATCAAAATCAACAGTGTCAGAATACCGGTTGCGATTCCGGCACCAACACTTCCCCACAAATCCAGAGCAAGAGAAGTTGCAATGGAAGATGCAGAAAGATTGACAATATTGTTTCCGATTAAGATTGCACTTAACATTTTACCGGAGTCATCGGTAACTTTAAGTACGCATGCCGCACGGGAATTCCCGTCTTCTGCGAGAGAGCGCATACGGATCCGGTTTACGGTCGTAAGTGCAGTCTCCGCAGAAGAAAAAAATGCGGAAAGTAAAAGCAGAATGATTAAAATAATAATCTGAAATATGGAACCCGAGTCCAAAAATATTCACCTCATCTAATAAACTATGATTAAGAAGCGGAAACTATTCTTCGATACTGTAGTTTGGCGCTTCCTTTGTAATGTGAATGTCATGTGGATGACTTTCACGTAATGCTGCAGCAGAGATCTTGACAAACTGACCTTTTTCTTTCAGGTCTTCGATCGTTGGGCAGCCGCAGTAGCCCATACCGGAACGGATACCACCGATCATCTGGAAAACAGTGTCCTCAAGTGTTCCCTTGTAAGCAACACGTCCTTCGACACCTTCTGGTACTAATTTTTTAGCACCTTCCTGGAAGTAACGGTCTTTGCTGCCGTTTTCCATAGCGGCGAGAGAGCCCATACCACGGTAAACTTTGTATTTTCTTCCCTGATATAATTCGAAAGTACCAGGAGCTTCATCACATCCTGCAAAGAGACTTCCCATCATACATACGTTAGCACCGGCAGCAAGAGCTTTTGTCATATCACCGGAGTATTTGATACCGCCATCGGCGATAACCGGGATACCGTACTCTTTTGCAGCAGCGTAGCAGTCCATGATAGCTGTGATCTGAGGAACACCAATACCGGCAACAACTCGTGTGGTACAGATAGAACCAGGTCCGATACCAACTTTCACTGCGTCAGCTCCGGCTTTGATCAGGTCACGGGTAGCAGCACCGGTGGCAACGTTTCCTGCAATCACCTGTAAGTCAGGGTAGGCAGCTTTGATTTTCTTGACTGCCTCTAAGATATTGCGGGAATGACCATGTGCAGAGTCAACCACGATCACATCAACGTGGGCTTTTACCAAAGCATCGACACGCTCCATCATATTTCCGGTGATACCAACGCCGGCGCCACAGAGAAGACGGCCGAGATCATCTTTGGCTGAGAGTGGGTATTTGATCTGTTTTTCAATATCCTTAATGGTGATAAGTCCTTTTAAATGGAAGTCCTTGTCTACGATCGGAAGTTTTTCTTTTCTGGCTTTTGCAAGAATTTTCTTTGCTTCGTCTAAAGTGATTCCTTCCGGAGCTGTGATAAGACCTTCAGAGGTCATGCTCTCACTGATTTTTTTTGTGAAATCTGTCTCGAATTTTAAGTCACGGTTTGTGATAATACCAACTAATTTGCCACCCTCGCAGATCGGAACGCCGGAGATACGGAACTTTCTCATGAGATCTTCAGCATCCTGTAAAGTGTGTTCCGGAGATAGGAAAAATGGATCTGTGATAACACCATTCTCTGAACGTTTTACTTTGTCAACTTCCTCTGCCTGTGCCTGAATGGACATGTTCTTGTGGATGATACCGATACCGCCCTGTCGGGCCATGGCGATCGCCATGCGGTGCTCTGTTACAGTATCCATTGCTGCACTCATCATTGGAATATTTAAAACGATTTTTTTTGTAAGGTGTGTTGTTAATTCGATCATATTAGGTGTTACTTCTGAATACTGCGGAACTAATAATACGTCATCAAAAGTAATTCCATCACCGATAATTGTACCCATTTTTTAGATCCTCTCTTTCTTCATCATGATGTGTTATTTTAAAATAATTATATATTAAGGTAATTGTTCTGTATCATAGCAAAAAAAATACATAATGTCAATAATATATAAGTATAGATTTATAAAATAAACAAACACATTAGCAAAGCTTATAAAAAAGAAAACAAAGGCTAATAGGAAGAATCATGATAAAGGTATTCACAAATGATTTTCGGTGTGATATGATGAAAAAGGCAACGGGGCTACAAAAGGGGTCACGTTGCCTTTTTTATGTAAATTAGGAAACTTTGTTCTATTTTATGCAAAAGGTGTGTTTGTCAGAAGAAAAACACACACTTATAATAAGGTAAAAATTGGAGTGAGAAAATGGAATTTCGACCATGCATTGACATTCATAACGGAAAGGTAAAGCAGATTGTCGGTGGCAGCTTAAAAGATGAAGGGAATATGGCAGACGAAAATTTTGTTTCCGGACAGGATGCAGTTTTTTATGCAAATCTTTATAAAAAAGAAGGTTTTCGCGGTGGTCATATTATTTTATTAAATGCGAGAGACAGCGAATATTACGAAGCGACAAAGAAACAGGCGATGGGTGCGTTACAGGCGTATCCGGGAGGTCTGCAGGTTGGCGGCGGCATTACGGCTGAAAATGCAGAAGAATTTCTTACAGCAGGAGCAAGTCATGTCATTGTCACGTCTTATGTATTCTGTGATGGAAAGATTCAGATGGATCGATTAAAAAAGCTTCGGAATGCGGTTGGAAAAGAGCATCTGGTTTTAGATTTAAGCTGCAGGAAAAAAGATGGAAAGTATTATATTGTGACAGACCGCTGGCAGAGGTTCACAGAGCAGATGATCACAGAGGATTTGTTAGAGCAGCTTGCAGGTTACTGTGATGAATTTTTAGTACATGCAGTAGATGTGGAGGGAAAGGCAAGTGGCATTGAAGAGGAACTTGTCCGGTTGTTAGGAAGCTGGGGAAAAATTCCGGTGACTTATGCCGGAGGCGTTGGAGATTTTGAAGATCTTGCCAGACTGAAAAAACTGGGAAAAAACATGTTAAATGTTACGATTGGCAGTGCATTGGATCTTTTTGGCGGGACAATGTCCTATGAAAAGGTAAAAGAATTCTGCCGGGAATGACAAAGTAAATAAATATAAATGTTGGAGGATTGGATTATGAGCAAGTACACAAAGCAGGATATTATCCGGATGGTAGAAGATGAGGATGTAGAATTTATCCGTCTGCAGTTTACGGATATGTTTGGCACATTAAAAAATGTGGCAGTCACCTCAAGCCAGTTAGAGAAGGCTTTGAATAATGAATGTATGTTTGATGGATCTTCTATTGAGGGATTTGTGAGAATTGAGGAGTCTGATATGTATCTGTATCCGGATCTTGATACATTCTGCATTTTTCCATGGAGACCACAGCAGGGAAAGGTAGCCAGAATTATCTGTGATATTTATACGGCAGACAGACAGCCTTTTTCCGGTGATCCGAGATATGTTTTAAAGAAGGCGGTCGCTGATGCAGCACAGATGGGATACCAGTTTGATGTGGGACCGGAGTGTGAATTTTTCCTGTTTGATCAGAATAATGAGGGTCAGCCGACAACAGAAAGTAATGAGCGCGCAGGGTATTTTGATCTGGGACCGGTCGATCTTGGGGAAAATGCCAGACGAGACATGGTGCTTACGCTGGAAGATATGGGATTTGAGATTGAAGCTTCGCATCATGAAATGTCACCGGCACAACATGAAATTGATTTCCGTTATGATGAGGCATTGAAAACAGCAGATAACATCATGACATTTAAGCTTGCGGTAAAGACAATCGCAAAGAGGCACGGAATGTTTGCAAGTTTTATGCCAAAGCCAAAGTATGGAATTAATGGTTCCGGAATGCATGTCAATATGTCGCTGGCAAAGGACGGTAAGAATATTTTTGCAGATCCGGAGGGAGAGATGGGACTCAGCAAAGAGGCGTTCTGGTTTATCGGTGGAATTATGAAACATATGAAGGGGATGACAGTGATCACTAATCCGCTGGTCAATTCCTACAAGAGACTTGTTCCTGGGTATGAAGCACCAATTTACATTGCGTGGTCAGCAACGAACCGTAGTCCGCTGATCCGTATTCCGGTTACCAGAGGAGCCGGGACAAGAGTGGAACTTCGTTGTCCTGATCCGGCAGCCAATCCATATCTGGTTTTAGCAGTGTGTCTGGAGGCCGGACTCGACGGAATCCGCAATCAGATCACACCACCGGATGCAGTGACAGAAAATGTATTTGAGATGCAGCTGCAACAGAGAGCAAAGCTTGGAATCGAATCTCTGCCGGGTGATCTCGAACAGGCAGTGGAAGAATTGGAAAAAGATGATTATATCAAGAATGTTTTAGGCGGGCATATCACAGAAAAATATCTGGAAGCAAAGAGAGCAGAATGGGCAGATTATCGTGCGCAGGTAACCGAATGGGAAATCGAAAAATATCTTTATAAAATTTAATCTGAAGCCTGATTAGATTTTGAACAATATTATTGTTGCATTTCCCAAACAGGAGACAGCCCAAAACCTGAAGAAAATTTTGCTACAGAATGGGTTTCATGTGGATGCAGTCTGCTCTACAGGTTCCCAGGCACTGCAGAGTGCCAATGAATTGGGTGGGGGCATTGTCATTTGTGGCTACCGATTTGTGGATATGATGTACACAGAACTGCATGAGTATCTGCCGGATCAATTTGAAATGCTGTTAGTTGCGTCGCCTGCAAATTGCGGGGAGCGTGATCTGGAAAATATTGTCTGTCTGTCGACACCGCTGAAGGTTCACGAATTACTGCAGACTGTTGAAATGATGGATTACACAATCACGAGACGTCGGAAAAAGCAGAGGGAAAAACCAAAGCAGCGCTCAAAAGATGAACAGGAAATGATCGCTGAGGCAAAGGCGCTTTTGATGGAGCGAAATAATATGACAGAAGAGGAAGCACATCGCTATATTCAAAAGCGGAGCATGGATAATGGAACCGGTCTGACAGAAACAGCTCAGATGATTCTAAGTTTGCTGCTCGCATAAACTTTTTATCCAATGAAACAGAATACCCCTGACATAAGATAAAATCTTGGCCGGGGGTTTTGTTTTCTGAAAAATTCTATGAAAAAATTTAAAGTATAGCCGAAAAAACGGTATTTTTGAGAAAAAATAATTGATTCCTGGTAAACAAAAATACTTGCAACTGTAATATATCAATGCTATACTAAAGCAAAGTTTAAAGGAAAATTGTTATGCTGTAAAAAGAAAAAACAGCGATCATGATGGAGGAAGAGATTATGTTCAAAGTAAATGACAATTATCAGAAGCTTCCGGGAAGCTATCTGTTCAGCACGATTGCAAAAAAAGTAAGTGCATTCAGCCAGGCGAACCCGGATAAAAATATTATCCGTCTCGGCATTGGTGACGTGACACAGCCAATCGCACCGGCGATCATCGATGCAATGCATAAGGCAGTAGATGAAATGGGAGATGCTGCTACTTTTCACGGATATGCACCGGATCTTGGATATGAATTCCTGAGAAGTGCGATCGCGAAAAATGATTATCAGGCAAGAGGATGTGATATCTCTACGGATGAGATTTTTGTTTCAGACGGAGCAAAGAGTGATTCCGGAAATATTCAGGAAATTTTTTCTGTGGATAACCGCATAGCAGTGTGCGATCCTGTATATCCGGTCTATGTAGACTCCAATGTTATGGCAGGAAGAACAGGCGAATATGATGCAAAGACAGAGACATGGAGCAATGTCATTTATATGCCTTGCACGATGGAAAATAATTTTGTGCCGGAACTTCCAAAGGAAACACCAGACATTATTTATCTCTGTCTGCCGAACAACCCGACCGGAACCACCATCACAAAAGACGAGCTTCAGGTGTGGGTAGATTATGCAAACAAAAATGGAGCTGTGATCATTTACGATGCAGCATATGAAGCATATATTTCAGAGGACAATGTAGCGCACACGATTTATGAGTGTGAGGGTGCCAAAACATGTGCGATCGAGCTGAAGAGCTTTTCGAAAAACGCCGGATTTACCGGAGTGCGTCTGGGCTATACGGTTGTTCCAAAGGAATTGAAATGTGGTGATGTTTCCTTGAATGCAATGTGGGCAAGACGTCATGGAACGAAGTTCAACGGTGCACCATATATCCAGCAGCGTGCTGGAGAGGCAGTTTATTCAGAAGCTGGAAAAGCACAGTTAAAAGAACAGGTTGCTTATTATATGAATAATGCAAAGACCATCAAACAGGGATTAAAAGATGCCGGCTATACTGTATTCGGCGGTGTGAATGCACCATATATCTGGTTAAAGACACCGGGTGAGATGACTTCCTGGGAGTTTTTTGATTACCTGTTGGAGAATGCAAATGTTGTTGGTACTCCGGGTTCCGGTTTTGGACCAAGCGGTGAAGGATACTTCAGACTGACTGCATTTGGAAGTTATGAGAATACACTGGCTGCGCTGGAGCGCATTAAGAAGATGTAAACCAGAGTTTAACTTACCGTGGAGCAGCAGATTTTGTAGTGCTTTCCTAGAGCTTGAAGGGCAGATATAAGCGTCCTTTCACAAGTCAGAATTTTATAGGTTTATGAAAAGAAAAACGGTACAGACGAAATATGATGTTCCTGTTCGCCGGGCATTCCGATAAGCCTCAAAGAGTCTTATCTCCATGGCTCACAAAGGAAATCATATTTGTCTGTACCGTTTTTCTTTCATTTACGCTGTGAATGACTTGTGAGAGGACGCTTATATTTGCCCAATCAACATCATGAATCGCACCACAAAATCTGCAATTTACATTATGGAACTCACGGTTATGGGATGAGTGCCTATATTGGGTTCGGCAGGAGATTCCATTTTGATGAAAAATTCAATGCCGGGAGCATCTCATCTCAAAAAAGCCAATGCAGATCGATGTGCTGGTCAAAAATGAAAAACATGTAAAGCTCAAAAAGAATATCGGGAGGATCTTCCGGCAGTACAATATCATAGAATACAAATCACCGGAAGATGGCAGTGGAACAGGAAGACAGCGGCATATACTACCTCATCGGGATGCCATCCCAATACAGCTTGTCATAGTCCAAAAGCTGTCAAAGGAGCATAACTACTGGCTGAATAATTTAAGGAATGACCTTAAGGCAGGCAGTGAAATCAAAAAAATTACAGAGAGTGGTACAACAGCATTACAAACGGGGGGGCGGCAAATTGATTATAATGCGTATATTAAGCGATTAGAAACAATAGATATGGAATATGAGAATATACGGATTGATACTACAGATATATCAAAAATTGCTCAAAATACAGGAATGCCAGAATGGAAAATTAGTAGAATAAAGGATCATGTATTTTCTAATGAGCATATACTTGATGCAGGAGTAAAAAGGTTTGACGCTGATCCGGAAATTGCAGATGCATGGTATAGATTGACAAATGGAACTTATAATCAAAATGATATTGATTTATTGAATCATGAGTATTTTGAATCAAAATTTGAGAGTTTTTATAAGACTGATTATAGAACGGCACATAATAAAACAGAAGAATCAGGAAGAATATGGGATCCATATAAGGAGAATAATTAATGGCAGTATATGTGAAAATGATAAAAAAGTTTGATGATGAGAAACGAGTAGTATATCAATTTGGACCTAATGAAAAGCAGATGGGAGAAATTGAGTTTGACAAAGAAAAAAAAATTTTTAACATTTTGAATCAAGTTAATGATTCAAGAATTTCAAATCAAGCATATGAAAACTGGGCATCTGAACAAATATTAAAAATTATGTTTAGAAATGACGGACAATTTCCAGATGTTACTTCAGTCGAAAAGTGATTTGAAATCATGGCTTGTAAAGGCGGGAGATAAGAAAAAAGGGTTTTCATTGGAGAGCAAGAAGAGGATGATGATGCAGAAAAGATAATTTTGCAAACAGAGGATGGACAGAATGTAAAAGGATATCCGTGTACACCCTGTATTGTTGGAACATGGAAAGACGTATATGATTCAGAAAAAATTCTTAGAAATAACGCAGATGCAACAAGTGAAGGAGATAAGCTGTCTGCATTGACACAGAGATCATTTCTTGTTTGTGCCTATGGAGGATTAATAGAACCCATTTCATCAGGTCAGGAAGAAGAATAGGAGAGGTTTATGGCAGAAGGATTACAAAGGAGAATTGAATATTCCGATTTAAAATTTATCAGTTCCTTTGCCATGGAAAAGATCCTTGATTTTCAGATATGGGAGGAGCCAGGGGAACATGCCAGAGGAAATTTTCGACTTCTGTTGTCAGAAAATGAGACAGGCATAAACAGCATGAATGCACCCATACAGCTTTTGGGGTAGGGGAATACTGCGAGAACACTGTTCAGCGGATATCCGGAAAAGGTGGAAATCAAAGAAGAAAAAGGATACAGGATTGCAGACATACAGGCTGTGTCAGGAACAATTCTTTTAAATCAGAAAAAAGTAACCAGGTATTTCAGAAAAAAGTACAGACTTATATGGGGATTGCCAGTACCGTAACAGCAGATACCGAGCACAGTGCCTGCATACTGCCAGGGAGCGACATGCGGACCGGAGGGACGCTGATACAGTATCAGGAAACGGACTGGAGATTTCTGAAAAGAATGGCATCCCAGCTTGGGCTTTCATTAGTGCCGGATACCAGCTACTATTATCCCCGCTTTTACCTTGGATTGCCGGAAGGTGAAAAAAGGGAATTGGGAGAAATCATTTCCTGTGATCTCTGTTTTGATGGGAGATATTATGCAGTCAGTGGAAAATGCCTTGTTGATAGGGAAGATTTCATTTGTTATGATGTTGTTACGAGGACAAGTCTGTCGCTGGGGGACAGGGTAACGTATGAAGGAAGGGAGCTGCTTGTTTCTCGGAAAAAAACAGAACTGGCAGGAGGGGAGGTCATCTTTACATACCGCCTTGCGGGAAACAGTTATACGTGGGTTCCATGGGAGGATAACCCGGACTATACGGGAATGTCATTTGTCGGATCCATTGTCGGAACGCAGGGGGAGCAGGTAGAAGTAGCATTTGATATTGATAAAAGTGCGGCAGGTGGAAACAGTTATGGATAACACAGAATTTAAAAAGATAGTACAAGAGATTACGAGTAAATATGGATTTATGTATTGTAAGAAAAATTATTATTATAATTCAGATAAAATAATTGTAGTAATTAATTTACAGAAATCAAATTTTGATAATAGCTATTATATTAATTATGGATTTTATGTGAAAGATATTCATAATGATTTACAGTATCCTAAGAATAATGAATGTGATATTACAGGTAGATTTTTAAATGAAACAAATAAAGGCATATATCAGTTAGATACAATGAATGCTGAAGAATTAGTAGTGAGTTTAGAGAAAAACATCCTTAATTTTATTGTTCCTGTTATCAATGAAGGAATAAGTAAGTATTTTGAATTATTTCCAAATGCTATTTGTAGGGCAACGCTAAATCTAAAAAAATATCTTGGAATTAACTAAAAAAGTGAATGATTAATGGATTACCCCAAAAGTAATAATGCTTTTGGGGTAAATGTCAAATATATGGTAAACTTTTAAGCAGATGTAACAGTCGTTTTTGGGAAGTGTATTCATTTTTCAAAAGAGTGGTAGCGGCTTGGATAATTATAAGAGTAAAGAGTCTCTGTCAAGAGTGGTAGTACAACCGCAGATATTTACTCTTTTGGTAATAAATCAGCGCCAAGAGGAGCAAGACCTCAACAGGACTTTAATGTTGAAAACTTTGATAGTATTGTAGGCTATAATGAGTTTAATGAGTTATACAAATCATTACCATGGCAATACGGAGGAAAAAAATGACAAATATGTATGAAACATGGTTGATGGAGCAAATACATAGTATTGCTAATTTTCCATATGAAGATATAAAGATATTGGATAAATATCCATTGGATGTGTCAAAACAAGTTCTTAAAGTTTTAATTGAGAATTCATGTTTAGGACAAAATTATGGTCCTATAGATATTAGTCGTAAAAAAATCAATGAAATTAATAAAGATTGGCTAAATCAATTTCTTCTTGAGGTTGCGAGCACGTGTATTGATTGTTCAGATGAATGGGAATATAGACGATTAGTTGAATTAGTTGTTCTTGTGCTTCCTGAATTGAAGCAAGAAGTATTAAAATTGGGTGCACAATCTGAGAATGAAGAAGTGAGAGAAGTAGTAGAAGATTTTCAAAATTTGTGAAATCTGCTTATGCAAAAAAGAATAACAGTTTTCGTACACATACACCAATCTTGGATCCATATCAAAATTGAATTAGTGGGTGATTAATGGAGGTGTTAAGGATATTGGATGAAAAAAAATTAGAGGAGTTGGTCTCCAATATGGATGATAGAATTAGAATGCACGATTATTCCAAAGAACAACTTTTGTTGTTAATTGAAGACTATGTAACAATTAATTTTCAAGGTATGAAGTATCAGACAAGAGAGGCAATATTGAATATGATATGTGATGCTGTGAATTATTATGATATAGGAAAAGATTTAAATTGGGAATCAATTATTGCTATAAGGGAAGATTTGGAAGATGATTTGAAAGAATATGTTGATGAGATTATTTCTATGCACCACAATTAAGCCTCCTCATCAGCCGCAGCATATTTGATAGAAACAGCTTTTTTATGGTAAGTTTGTTGTGGCTCTTATCTTTTATAATTTCAAAGAGCTCATCTATTGGGGCGTTCTGAATGTTCTCAGGGGTGAGGTACTTTGACCGGTGGCTTCCATGCCAAAGACACAGGGGGAATCACCGATGTTTTTGAATATAAGAGTGGTGACGCACACCTCTATCTATTACAGGATGATTGTGATATAGGAACGTAATAAAAGCAATAGATAGAAAAAGACTGCTTAGAAATTCTCAATTTCCGTATTATGGAGGCAATAAATTATGGTTAGTTTAGCATGTATCGAGAAGAAGCAAAATATCAAATTCCCAGAGATATATACGAAATTGTATCAATCAAATTTTAAAGGCATAAGTAAAATGAAGATCCAAATAGATGAAGATTCTATAAATATCAGAAAATTTTTAAATGCAAATGAAATTAATGATGTTTTAGATGAGTTTTATGATTATTTTGGATATGATATAGTTCCGATTGCTGAAGTGGAATACGAGGATTTTATATGCTTGGATTTTAGAGTTAACAAGCAAAATCCAGAAATAGTATATTGGAACTATGAATTGGCATTAAAAAATCCAATAGAAGGAATAACACTATTGTATAGTAGTATGGATGAATTAATAATCGAACTGAAAAAAGGATGAAAGATTATTTTTATTATTATGTCTCCACATAAGGACATTTGAAATCAAAAAAGAATAATGTTCCATCTGAATATATGTCTCAGTATGGAGTGGGAAAAAAAGATGGTCTATGTATGAATATGGAAATGCCTGAATTATTTGATAAATAGGGAAGGAGAATTTAGTAATGGACAAAAATAATCACATACAGCAATTAATCAATTCAAGGAAGCTGAGTACTAACGAAGAATATGAATTATTTGAAGGTGCATTACAGGCGTTACATATGAGCATATCGATTGATGATATTGCTGACATATGTAAAGCTTTTTGCGATGATACAAAAGATGATGAAGTTATGTTTGGAATTATTCATCTAATTGAACAATTGCAAGGAGAGGAATATTTAAAGACGATTGCAATATGCACACCAGATATGAAGGATGCTCATGATTGGGCAATGACGTTAAATAAACGAATAATTAATAGTCAAAAATATTTTGAAAAATACATTGAGATTATTGGCGAGTTAGAAAAGGACTATAAGGAAAAAATATTAAAATTGTTAGTTGATGTTAAAAATGATAATCCTAAAAGATTTGGTAACAAAATAGATATGCTGATTGAACGGACAGAATAATGACTTTATTTATGTCTCCACTTAAGGATGTCCACCACCTAAAACTTTACCCACGGTCTTTAAATTAATCGGAATGGCTCTCACCGAAGGTGCTGTAATCCATGTAGATTAATTTGAAGACTCTAGGGCAAAATTTGCCATCTGGGTGTACATAAGGACATCCGAAATCAAAACTTAATATTGTTTCATCAAAGATGCAGAACGCATTGTTTTCATGACACTTGGCAGGAGAGGAGATTTCGACGGGAAATGTCCGAAGTGCAGGATAGGAGAAATCCTTGATGGGATAATGACAGCAACACAGAATAAGTTAAGAAGTATTTTTGCAAATTATGATGCTGCGATGCGTGAGGCTCTTGAGAGTGGTTTAGATGCTAATCTATTAGATGACATGGGGAAATTTACGGAGGAAGCGCAATGATAGAATTAAATTCTAAGATTAAGAATGCTCTAATTAAAATAGACTTTATTAAGCGATATGAAGAATTATCTAATAAATTTAATGCTGAAAGAATACCTTCAAGTAATCGGTTAGTTTATATTGATGGTGAAGAGGTTATGGAGACAATTCAAGCTTTAGGCTATTCTCCGCTGTTTGATGCAAAAGAAAAACTATATAAAATCAAGGAAGAACAAATTGGAAAGATTACTTTGGGAGTTCATATTATTCTGCAAGATGGAATGGTTGATTTAGTTTGGGTAGTCAGAGAGAATGGAGAATTGCTTCTTGGGGCTCCTTGGGGGACATATTCAAGGAGACTAATTGATAGCAGTTACAGGATAAAAAAACCAATCATAGGAACATATGAGGATTTAGAAGAAATTTTGAAAATTACATTTAAAATGTATGAAGACTTTAAGAATGTACTAACTGGTAACTAGTACATTGAATAATAAATAACTGCTAATTATTATGAACCTCATAGATTTATTATTGAGGTGAAAAACAGCCATGAAATACAGAAAGAACGGCGGACCATTAGCCTGTAGGTAACCAATCCACGTATAACAGAGTGGCCAACTGCCGGGGACTGTTAAACTAGGGCTCTTTTCCAATGCTGTCAGAAAAACAAATGTGACTGGAGTTAAGAAAAAATTTCCTGAAATTAACCCTTGACAAAAGTCACTTCATAACAGGAGATAGACAATGAATACAATTTTTGAGTTTACGGATAGAACCAGTGTTTATAGTAAATGTATATTTGCTTCTATTTGCCATGCAGTAATGGTTGGAAAATATACATTGTTGTCAGATGAAATTTCTTGGGATGGAACTAGTTTTCTATTCCAAAATATGGAAGGAACTAGAGGCGTTATATCCTTTTCTGAAAAGAATTTTTTGTGTGGAATACAGAGTGAAGAAAATTATTTAGAAGGGGAAAACAATATAGAAAATACATTGTTAAAGGATGCTGAATTAGATATAATTTATAGAGTAAGAGAAGAAATATTTCCATATTTGCTTGTCGAAAACGATGGTGATGATATTCCAGCTATATCTGCTATTTTTTGGGGAGAAGAAGAAAAAATATGTTCAGACATGAACGAAAAGGAGTTTATGCATAAAAGCGATAATATTTTATTGCCATATCTTTATGAAGAGAAAGATATGAAAAAATATTGGAGAGATTATTATGAAATGAATCAGGAGCATGAGCAGATTGTAGAAGAATTGTATCTAAAAAAAATGACAAATGATAGTTTTTTATTGGATGCTGTACAAAAAGAAAAATTAATGGAATGGTTTGGCGAAGGAATAACATATTGCAAACAATCTTTAGAGGAAATTGGAATTATGTTTGACTAATCTAAGGATTTTTAATTATGGTTATACTTTCGGACTCCCAACAACCGACAACTCCTGCATGTCTATTAATTAACCATCATGGCTGTTGCGAAGCAATTAAGAATCCATGATGTTAATTAATAGACACTAGCGAAATTTTGCCGAGTTGGGTATACGGACGAACATAGCGAATTTAATATGCTAATGTAACGCAATCTTAGCAACAGAATGCTGCGAAAGGGTGCGTTTTTCTGTGAAAGTTTACTATAAACGGATATAAAAATTGGTCAAAAAAGCGGTAATTTAGACTCAAATATTGTTTCGAAAGGCGGTAAATCACATACAGATTTTTATCATAAACACGGTATCGGATTCTTTTGATTTTGCTATCAAAGATATTACAGGAGCCCTTTTTCCTTTAGAAATCCAGCCATTTTCTAAGATTTTTTCGTAATTAAGTTTCACTTCAAGATGGATTATGACATTCAGATACAGATAACTAACAATTCGCTGGGGTCTCATGAATACAGACATCTTAGACAATGCTGGATAATCCCCAGCAAAAAGTGGATTGAAATTGTTTGAAACAGAATCAGAGGCGTGTGAGTTTTCTTTGCGAAAAATAAAAAGATATGCAAGGAAATTTTAGTCAAAATTGCAGTGATGCAGTAGAACAGATTACAATAAAAACTTCTTCTGGAGTAAAGACAAGGGTTGATGCAATAGGGTTAGATACAAATGGAAATGTTGTAATACAAGAATATAAGTCGTCATTAACTGCGCCATTAACCAATAATCAAGCCAGAGCGTTTCAAGAAATATTTGAAAATGGAGGTGTAGTTGTTGGAAATGGGAAAGGTATATTCACTAGAGGATATCAAATACCAGCAGGTACTGAAGTTAAAATAGTTCGACCTAATTAGGAAGGCATTATGTCAGTAGTAGACAATAAAACGGTAGATGGAGTAGCATTAACGGATGATAAGAAAGGTATTATTTTATTAATAACAGACCATTTAGAGTGAAAAGATGAATATCAACATTTGATAATGCTACAAGCAAAAATTAATGCATATATTTCATTTTTAGAGGAAAAACAATATAAAGATATATACCAAGACATGAGTATTATGTATGGAATTATAGAAATACATTTTCTACATTGTTTAAGTAAAAATGCGGAAAAGTTTTTGCATTCAGTTAATAATCAATTAAACGAATTGGGTATAAAAATACAATATTCTGTTTTGCAAGGAGAAGATAATGAAGTTAGATAAAGAACAACAAAAGCATTTTGCTGAAGCAATACGCAATGCTTCTAAGAAGAAAGGATTTAAAGTAAAGGGCTGTTCTATATATGTTTTAGAAGGCAATGCCTTTATTCACTGTGATTATTTTGTTGATTCACAAAAAATGTTTTATAGAATATATATTAAAAATTATGAATATGATGACATTTTTTGGAAAGTATTACAAATGCCAAGTAATAGTAAACAAGCTGATTCACTAAGAGCAGTTGGGGCATTTAAAGCTCCGTCAATTTTAATAGAAAAAGGTGAGGTAGAATTAACAGAAAATTATGAGGAACTAGCAGAAAGTCTTGTTGAATTAATAATGGAATGTAGTCATGATTTTATGAAAAATTATGATATTGATGAATATGTTGTTAATAATGCTGAGGGGATGAATATTGATATTTTAAAATATTTAGCATACATCCACATGAATAGAGTTAATGAGTCACAAGTTATAGCAGAAGAAGCAATAAAGAGTGGTAAGGTGGGGAGTTTCAAGAATGAGGGAAAATCCTTTTTTGAATGGGCTATAATGGCAGAGTGAAATAAGATACATGGGAGAATGGAGAATGCTAAAGACCCTGATGGATTGGTATAATTATCCTGCCAACTATAGACCAGAATTGCTAAGTAATAATTGTAGTCATAAGTATGAATAAAGGAGAAAGCAATGGATATAAGCTTAGTAGCAAAAATGAAAAAGTATGATGAGTTTATATCCTGCTATAATAAAGGTGATGAGAAAAAAGTATATAAAGGTACTGAAGCTAATGTGACAAATGAGTGTTGAGAAAATTTATTGCATATTCTATTGTCAAGAACAAATCACAATATAAAACAGACAGCAGAGTTGTGCAAAAAATAGTAGCGGATAATGACAAGGCTATATTGATTGATACTGATAGGAAGAAGTATTGTGAGAAGATTTTAGAAAGGTGCAAGAAGTTTCATGTAAGCTTAATTGTATTCACACACGGACATATGGATCATTGTCAGAATGCTGCTTATCTTGCTGAGGCTTTGCATATTCCAATAGCTATAAATAAAAATGATATGGATCTGATAACGGATAATAGAAAACAATCTTTATTAGCAAAAACACTTTTGGGTAAAATTGTTTTATCTGTATCTCTAAGTAGTTTTGAAATGGATAGCTTAGAAGTGTTTGATCCAATAATCTATTTGAAAAATGGCGATGATTTGAGTGAATATGGTATAGCTGCAAAGGTTGTAGAATTACCGGGACATACGAAAGGTTCTATTGGAGTAGAGATAGAGGATAACTTGTTTGTCGGAGATGCGTTGATGAATATGTTTTATCCAACAGCATCTATGCTTTATGTAGATGAACAGGAAATGTTATTAAGTGCTAAATATATTAGTGAATTGGGTGAGAAAACAATTTATTTTGGTCATGGAAAACCAAAACGAAATCGGGAATGGGTAAAATAATACAACGTTCTGGCAAAGGTCTGGTGAAGAAGCACTAGACCTTTTCACGTTGAGAAGAAAATGTAAAAATTATTGAGAAAGCAATACAAGCATAGTATAATGTATTTGTGGAAATATAACAAAAAAGGATGTTTTTTAGAAATAATGTGGTTAATAAAACTCGCACCATTGGTGCGAGAAATTAGCTGGAGCAATAATATAATTATCATGGAGAAATGCAAAGATGATTTACAAAGAGAATTTTATATTCAGATGACAAAGCGATATGGTTGGACAAAGCGTGTATTGACTAATTTTATTGAAGCACAAACATATGAAAAATATTTGTTGAATCAGACCAATTTTGATTTAACATTAACCGAAGAGAGAAGAGTACAGGCAAAATTAGCAGTAAAGGACGAATATACCTTTGATTTTGCGGAACTCTCACCGGAATATTCAGAACACGAGCTGGAAATGCAGTTAGTAAACAATATTAGGTCATTTTTGATAGAAATGGGTGGTGATTTTACATTTATTGGAAATCAATACCATTTGATGATAGGAAGCAGGGATTTATATATTGATCTATTGCTTTTTCATAGAAGGTTGAGAAGTCTGATAGCCATAGAGTTAAAAATAGGTGAATTTGAAGCAGAATATGCTGGAAAGATGCAGATGTATTTGACGGCATTGGATGAACAAGTTAAATTGCCTGATGAGAATCCATCTATTGGTATTATTATTTGTAAGAGCAAGGATAAAATGTATGTAGAATATGCCTTGAAGCAAATAAATGCACCGATTGGGGTGGCTACATATCAGTTACGAATACACTACCAGAAGAGATGAAAGCAATGTTGCCGGAACCGGAGGAGATTGTTAAGAGGTTGAGGATATTTGAGAAAGAATGAAATGAGAAAAATGTTACATCCTTAGAATATTGTGATATACAAAAATGATAAAAATTGGAGACATGATAATGAGGATTTTACTAGTAGAACCTAATTATAAAAACAAATATCCGCCAATGGGATTGATGAAGATAAGTACATACCATAAAGGGCGTGGGGATGAAGTGGCTTTTTACAAGGGGGTTATGGATTCAGCGGAATTTTATGGAAAGCATTATGATAGGGTATATATAACATCATTGTTTACGTTTTATTATAATCAGACTGTCAAAACAATAAAGAGTTATGAAAAACTTATTTCGCCAGAGATTAACTGATTCAAGCATTTTGGGGTTAGGTGATTCTGTAAATATTGATGTACTTCCGTTAGACTATTCCATTTTGGATGATATAGTATATAAGTATCCGGCAGGGGATAATTATTTTGCTTATATTAGTCGAGGTTGTACAAACAAGTGTAGCTTTTGTGCAGTTCCGATACTGGGACCTGAATTTTGTATGACTAATAATATAGTACAACAAGTTAAAACAATAGGTGAGGAGTTCGGAGAAAAAAAGAATTTATTGTGTATGAATAAACAAAAATGCTTAGTAAAACCGGCGTTTATGCGGGTTTGCAGCACTTTTAAAAGTCTTTTGATAACAAATTGATAACAGTTGCATGAGAGCCATTATTCTTATAATCCGGTGGTTTTAAGGTTAGAGAATGATTGACAGGTGGTTGTGCAACTAATAAATCCATATTATTTAGAAAGCCCTTAGCTGTGGGTAAAAACTCATGGCTAAGGGCTTTTTTGTCGTATTTATTTATCTGGTTTGAGTTTGTCTTGGAACATTTCGACCAGAGTGTCGCTAAGTGCCTGTGATGGGACTTTTGCCCATGTTTGAGTGGTATCAAACTCCGGGTAGTGGTAACGCCACTCATCGTATTTGTCTTTACTGATTTCTTCAGAAGATAGCTTGTCAGCCTGTTCTTTCCAGGCATACAGCAATTTCCGGAGTTCGTGAGCGTCTTTGCCTTTGGAAGTATCGACTTTCAGACAGATTTCTCCGTCTTCTGATTCACTGACAGTCAGACCGTACAAATCTTCAAGGGTAAACAAAGTGTGCATCAGTCCGATATAGCTGTCAATGTCCGGCACATCAAGGGCATGAGGGGAAACATCCAGAGCCTGTGCCAGTGCAGCAGTAAGTTCCGCTTTCGGTTTTCTTGTTCCTGTTTCATATTGTGCTAAACGTACATCGGCACTTCGCTCAGGAAAGCCGACAATCGTACCAAGATATTTTTGTGTCATCCCACGCAGAATGCGGAAAAAATGGATTCTCTCTCCAATCGCCATAACGTGTCCACTCCTTGTATGTATTTTACAATGAGTATAGCAGATATGTTTAGGAGAAGTCAAGATAATACAAAACAAAAAAGTTTAATATTTTCCGAAAAGCCACTTGACACAAGCAAATATGCTTAGTATAATAAGTTCGAATTAAACAAATAAGTTTAATAAAAACAAAATGACCGTCCGAACAGTATAAACCGCCAAGACCTTGCCAGACGGCAAGCGAGCGCCTGATCTATTACGGTATATCGGGACAGCACAGTGCCGAACAGGGAATACCTGCTGGAACTTCATTCGGATAGAACGGCAATCAAAAACGAAAGAAAGGACTGATTATATGAAAAACAGATTTATTTGTGCCGAAGAAGTGGCACAGGAACTAAGCGTATCAAAGCCGTATGCTTACAAGCTAATCCGTCAGTTGAATGAGGAACTGAAAGAAAAAGGCTTTATTACTATTTCAGGACGGGTAAACCGCCAGTATTTCTATGAAAGGCTCTACGGAGCAGGAAAGGAGGATGAATAATGCCGGTATTCAAAAACGAGAGCAATGGAACATGGTATGTGATGGCGAGATATGTCAACTGGAAAGGCGAGCGTAAGCAGAAATGCAAGCGTGGATTTTCTACCAAGAAAGAAGCACAGGAATGGGAGCGAATGTTTCAGTTGCAGAACTCCTCTGATATGGATATGAGTTTTGAAGCTTTTACCGAACTGTATATCCGGGATATGAAAAGCCGTCTGAAGGAGAATACATGGCTGACAAAGGAGCATATCATCCGCACAAAGATTTTACCTTATTTCGGCAAGTTGAAAATCAGCGAGATTTCTACAAAAGAGGTTATCGCATGGCAGAATGAGATGCTTGCCTATCGGGACGAAAAGAAAAAGCCATACTCACAGACCTATCTGAAAACGCTGCACAATCAGTTGTCCGCTATCTTCAATCATGCGGTGCGGTATTATGAGCTGCGTTCCAATCCAGCCGCTAAAGCGGGAAATATGGGAAGTGAGGAACACAAGGAAATGCTGTTCTGGACGAAAGAAGAATACAAGAAATTCTCATTTGAGATGATGGACAAGCCTGTTTCCTTTTACGCTTTTGAAATGCTCTACTGGTGCGGCATCCGTGAAGGAGAACTGCTGGCACTGACCGCCGCTGATTTCGATTTTGAGAAAGAAACGGTCAGAATCAATAAGTCCTATCAGCGATTACACGGCGAAGATGTGATTACCACACCGAAAACAAAGAAAAGTAACCGCATCATCAAAATGCCGAAGTTCCTATGTGAAGAAATGCAGGAATATTTGCAGATGCTTTACGGATTGAAGAAGAAAGACCGAATCTTTACAGTCACAAAAAGTTATCTTCATCACGAGATGGACAGAGGTGCGAAAACCGCAGGCGTAAAACGAATCCGTATCCATGATTTACGGCACAGCCACATCAGCCTGTTGATTGATATGGGATTTTCAGCGGTGGCGATTGCAGACCGTGTAGGGCATGAAAGCATTGACATCACTTACCAGTACGCTCATCTGTTCCCGTCAAAGCAAACGGAAATGGCAGATAGATTAGACGATTTAGGGAAAGGAGAGATTGAAAATGTCAGCTAAGAACAGAGATAACAAAAACCGTTGGAGAAACATCACAGTAGGGTTTCGGGTATCGCCCGAAGAAAATGAACTCATTAACAAGGCAGTTGCCTTATCGGGACTGCCAAAGCAGGAATACTGTTACCGCCGCTGTCTGAATCAGGATGTAGTGGTACAGGGCAATCCCAGAATATTCAAGGCACTTAAAACGGAACTTGCCACTGTGCTCACAGAATTAAAGCGGATTGAAGCAGGAAACGGTGTGGATGAAGAACTGCTGAATGTCATTGAACTGATCGCTGTTATTATGGGCGGTCTGAAAGGAGAGGACGAGGATGGAAAATAAAAAAGAAAAGACTGCCCCGGATGTATCTGTTGGCGCAGATACGGAGCAGCCAATTCGTAAAAACACTACAAGTAGTATATCCGAGAATGGTGGAAATATCAAGAGTTTTGAGGAATTGCAGAGAGAAATGCAGTTGCGATCAGACCCGTCCTATCTCCAGACAATCTCCATGAATGAACTGTTTGACACACAGTATCGGAGTAAGCAGCCGTTGATTGACGGTCTGCTCTACCCCGGCACTTATATCTTTGCAGGTTCGCCCAAACTGGGGAAGAGCTTTCTGATGGCACAGCTTGCCTACCATGTCAGCACAGGTACACCGCTTTGGAATTATACCACCCGAAAAGGAACGGTGCTGTATCTGGCACTTGAGGACGATTACCGCCGCTTGCAGGAGCGTCTGTACCGGATGTTCGGGACAGAAAGTACCGATAATCTTTACTTCTCTGTTTCTGCCAGCCAGCTTGGAAATGGACTGGATGAACAGCTTGCAAGATTTGTGGCAGAGCATAAGGACACGAAGCTGATTATCATTGATACGCTTCAGAAAGTGCGTGAGGTTGGCGGCGATAATTACAGTTATGCAAATGATTATCAGATTATGGCAAGACTGAAAAGTTTTGCGGATGCTCACGGACTTTGCTTACTGCTCGTACACCACACGAGAAAGCAGAATGCGGATGATAAGTTTGACATGATTTCCGGGACAAGCGGACTGCTTGGGGCGGCAGACGGAGCGTTTCTTCTTCAGAAAGAAAAACGGACAGGCAATGCCGCAACACTGGAAGTATCGGGCAGAGATCAGCAAGACCAGAAGCTGTATCTTATCCGCAATACAGAAACATTGTTGTGGGATTTGCAAAAGGCAGAAACGGAATTATGGAAAGAACCGCCAGAGCCGTTACTGGATGAGATTGCGGAGCTTGTTATGAAAGACAATCCTTATTGGGAGGGTTCTCCAACGGCACTTGTTGCTCTGATAAATGTGGACATTCAACCTCATGTTATTACAAGAAAGCTGAATGTTCTTGCAGGAAGGTTGTATGCAGAGCATGGGATTCTCTTTCGGAGTGAGCGTGTCCATGAGGGACGGAAACTAAGGCTCTGGAAAGACAATACAGAGAATGCGTGACAGTACGTGACGGTTGTGACGGTATTTTTGACAGCGGGGCGGTATCAAAATAACCGTCACGACTGTCACATACCGTCACGGAAAGGATGGATAAGATGGGAAATGTGCAAATATCACAGGAATTATTTATGCAGTTGCTCCGCTTTCACTTGGTTGAAGATGGGAGCTGTGAGAAAGAAATCAAGCAGGGATTGGAGAAAAAACTGGACAGAATGGTCATGCGTGACCTGTATGGAAAATTTAAAACTGCTCCGACAGAGGAAGAACGGGAACGGGCGAGAAAAGAGTATCTGGACAGACGTGGAGTGCCGGAGAGTTTCCGATGGTAATTCTTCCTTGGTGATAAGAACAGGAGCGTGGCACGCCCCTGTTAAGCATAGACAAGGAGAAATCTGGAAAGGAGAATCATGCAATGAGAGAAGGAAGATTAGGTTATAACTGTGAAAAGGGAAGATATGGATTGCTGTCAATGGACTTATGGATTGATACGGGATTTCACTGCGGAGAGTGTATGGAAGTTCTGGTAGATGATCAGTGGGTAAAGACCAGGATGGAAATGAATCTGGCGAGGGAATGGTATCTGGTGGGAACGCCCTATTGCGGTGATCTGGAGTATGTATGGGCAAGGATACCGGAATAAATCAGACAGAAAAGTAAAGAATCGGTTTGGTGTCAGGGATAAAAAATAAGCCCGGATACGGGCAAATAAAAAGGGCGGATACGCCCAAAATAAAAAGTCCAAGCCGGAACATGACAGAGGAAGATAGCACCTTATAAAGCCCTCGGCGTTTGAGAGCGAAATACACCCATCGCACAAACTTCGTTTATGCTCTGTGTATTTCGCCCTTGCAGGGGGCAACCGCCGACAGGCGGATAGTTCGTAAACAGGTGCCTATGCACCTACTCACAGCAAAGCAGGCGAGAGCCGGAAAGGAGAATGCTTATAGGCAGACATTCATTTATCAGACAAAACAAGCTGTCTGATGTGGCAGGAAGAATTGACTATATTTCCAATCCGAAAAGACAGGAACATCTCTATGCTACCTATCAGACGGAAGGAGCAACATCAGAGTTCTGGAAAAATCTTGACAGAGAGAATCAGTTGGATTTTAAGGCAAGCGGAACAGCAGGGAAATGTATTGAAGGACGAGAGTTTATCATTGCACTTCCAGAAAGTTTTGTTGAGTACAAGGCAGATGATGTAGTAAGGCTTTTCACGGACAGCTTTCATAAAAGGTATGGTGTAGAATGTAGTGCGGCACTTCACCATAACAAAAGAATGACCAATTACCATATCCATCTTGTATTCAGCGAACGGAAAATGCTGGAACATCCCGAAGTGAAAATTGCTATCAGAAATATGTTTTATGATGAGCAGGGAAAGCACAGACGCACGAAGAAAGAGATTTTAGATGAGCAGGGAAATCTTCGGGTAGGATGCAGCATTATTCCCAAAGGGGAAGTTTATGAGAGCCATATTTTTACGAAGAAAGATGAATGGTTTAAGAACGATGCTTTTACCAGAGAAGTGAAGGAAATGTTTACGGAAATCATCAACAGTCATGTGAAAGAAGAATCCGAAAAGCTGTCTGTATTTCAGCAGGGCGGTGTGTATCTGGCAACGAAGAAAATCGGGAAGAATAATCCGAAAGAAGCAGAAATACGGGCAGATAATGCGACAAGGCAGGAATGGAATCGGACGGTTGATGTGGCATTAGTCGAGGGCGTTCCCGAAGAAGATATTTTAACGGTCAAGCGGGAAAAAATCACTGACAAAACGCTGCAATCAATAAGGACACATGGTTGGCTGCCGGATATGTTTCAGCAGATTATCCGTGGTGCGAAAGACTTCTTACAGGAAATGATTTTCAAATTTAAGCTGCCGCCAAAGCCAGTACCGAAGATTGATTTACAGGAATGGAATGATATGCGGAAGCTGATGGAGAAACTTCAGAAGCAGTCACAGACGATGAAGTCCACGCAACAGGAGCTTTCCTTGTTGAAGAAACAGCTTTCCGAGACAACAGGATTTTTCAAAGGAAAAGTACGGAAATCCTTAGAGGGCAAAATTGAACAGGCAGAGAAACAGGAAAAACGTATTCATACAGATATGGAACAGATGGTAACACAGGCAGGATATCCAGATGTTCAGTCCTTTGCAAAGACGTATCAGAAATCGGAAAAACTGGTCAGGGAATATAATGAGGAGCTGCGAGCATGGGAAAATCAGACAGAGCAGAAGAAAGAGCCGTCATCAGAACCGCCGAAAAAGGCAAGCATACGGGAAAAATTGCACCGCTATCAGCAGGAAAGCAGACAGCAGCCGAAACGGTCAGTTAAAAAGAAATCTATGGATAGAGAACGATAAGAAAGGTGGAAATGATTATGAAGAAAACAATTTTTGAAGAAATGGGCGGCACTTATATCAGACACGGGAATTATTTTATCCCCTGTCTTACCTTGACGGAGGAAGAACAGAGATTTATCGGCGTATGGGGACAAAGACATTTACGCTATCTGAAAGAATATCGTAGAAGTGTATATTTGAATTTACTTACAAGTGGCAGGCTGAATAGTTATCTTGCAGATATAGAAGAACAGGCACAAGAACGCTTTGAAAGGATTATAGAGCAGATGAAACAGGAGCAGGGCATTACAGAACAGTTAAAGGCAGAAAATCAGATGGAATGGGTATCGAGAATGAACAATATACAGGCGTGTGCAAGAGAGGTTGTGAACGCCGAATTGATTTATAACTAAAAGAAAAGAGATTTTGGATAAATGCTTGACTGTAAACCTTGTTTATAGCTTATTCTTAAGATAAAATAGAGTTGCTTGAAAGGAGTGCATAACATGACAATAAAAGATGTAGAAGAACGAACAGGTTTATCCCGTTCTAATGTCCGTTTTTATGAAAAGGAAAAACTCGTTGAGCCTTCAAGAAATGAAAGTAATGGTTATAGAGATTATTCTGAAAATGATGTGGAAAATATAAAGAAGATAGCATATCTGCGTACATTGGGAATTTCTATTGAGGATATACGAAGTATTATATCTGGGAAAGTAACTTTGCAGGAAACGCTTGAGAAGCAGAATGAAGTATTAAAAAGTCAGATTACTGATTTGAATAAGGCGAAACTCATGTGCGAAAAAATGCTGGATGAAGAAAGTATTAGTTATGAAAAATTACAGGTAGAACAATATGTAACAGAGTTGCAGGATTATTGGAAAGATAATCAAACTGTTTTCAAATTGGATTCAGTCAGCTTTTTGTATATATGGGGAAGTATGCTTACTTGGATAACGATTACCGTATTATGCTTGATTATTGGGGCGTTGTCTTATTCTAAGCTGCCAGTAAAGATTCCGGTACAATGGAGTAAAGGTGTGGCAACATCTTTGGTGAATAAAAACTGGATTTTTATTTGTCCCGTTATCTGTATTATAATCCGTTATTTATTAAAACCTTTTATTTATGCCAAATTACAGATGAACAATTATTATGGAGATATTATAACAGAGTATTTGACAAATTATATGTGTTTTATTGTGTTGTCGGTAGAAATTTTCTCCATACTTTTTACTTTCGGAGTGGTAAAAAATATTGTTGTACTGTTATTTGTGGACACAGTAGTTTTTATTGGATTGTTAGTCGTTGGGCTGACGAAAATGGATTTGAGAGGAAAAGAAATTTTATGATTCAGATTTCAAATTTAAGTAAAAAATATGGTGAAACGGTTGTTTTTTCGGACTTAAACTATACATTTGAAAATGCTTGTATTTATGGACTTGTTGGAAGAAATGGAGCTGGAAAGACTACTCTTTTAAATATACTTTCGAATTATGACAAAAATTATACAGGAGTAATCTCTATCGACAGAAAAAAGATGAATAAGGTTGATTATCTTGATATGCCGGTCGCCTATGCAATGGATCAACCAAGTTTTTTTAATGAGTTGACGATATATGAAAATCTTCTTTTGATTGCTTCAAGCAGAAAGATAAAAAAACAAGAGGCATTTGATAAAATCGAGAGGATTTTAGATGGGTTGGGATTAAAAAAGTATGAGAACTATTCTCCGTTAGAACTTTCAAAAGGTACAATGCAACGGTTAAATAATGCTTGTGCAATGATACAAGAAGAAAAAATTACTATTTTTGATGAACCATTTTCAGGACTTGATCCTGTCCAAATGAAACTTTTAGAAAATGTAATAGTGGAGTTTCACAAGAAAGAAAAAGGAATTTACATTATTTCAAGCCATGATATAGAGTGTTTACAAAATGTTTGTGACAAGTGTCTTTTGTTACATAACGGACAAATTAGAGAAATCAATATGGAGGAAGTTGACAGAGAGGAAATAGCAAAAATTTTATCTGAAGGGGAGTAAGTATGTATCAGTTGCTTTTGAAACAGAGATTCAAATTTGCAGTTAGAATGGTCAAACGAAATATAGGTGCTTATCTTATACTGATTGCTATTGTGCCATGTATTCTTATATTGCAATCTATGATTCAGAAAAACTATGGAATGGATATTGCTGTTTTTATACCATATGGTATTCTCTGTTTCTTGTTTATGAATTTGTTTGGAACAATACCAAGAATGCGTATTTCTCCTGAAACTTATATTTGGAAAATAGAAAAAACATATATTTGGAGAGTGAAGAAGATAGGAAAAAGCATGGTACTGACGTTGAGTGTTGCGTTGATTTTATTTTGGGCTTTTCCAATGGAGGGAATGGTCTTAAGACAGTTTATTGTGGCTATGCTTTGTAACCCAATTGTCAATATGCATACGGTTTTATCAACACAATATAAATATCGGGATATTATGAATATATGTATGTTGGCAGTAGTAATGATTTGTTTTTTTTATGGAAGTGTATTTGTTACCAGTATATTATTGATCATTTACGGATTATATTTTATTTTATATCCTTATTTTAGCTATCAAGCAATTATCCCGTTCTTTCAACAATATAATCAGATGTTATATGGATTTTTGAATAGAGAATATGATACAGTTTTGCAAACGCAGGATGAAGTGTTCTTCCAAAATAATCAGAAAGAAATGAAAGGACTGATGAAGAAATATTATGGCAGCCGCTATCGTTTTTTGATGGTTTATGAGGTGGTTAGTATTGTCAGAAGAAAGAAACAGATTATGTATCAGTATTTTGCGATTGTTTTAATCACAATGTTATTATCGCAGATAGACGGAAAATATATTGAGTATGTATTATTGTTTTCTATATTGATATTAGGACAGAATGTTGTCAGCTATAATGTGCAAAATGAATTACGTTTAGTTAGAAAAGGATTTCCGCTCAGATATTCTTTAAAAGAAAAATTACAATGTAAGTCAGTTATTGGAATGTTCTTGTTGTTACTTCCAATGCTCTGTTATTGGATAGCGTATAAAATTGAATTATTTAGTATTATCCTTTGGATATGGATACCGATTCAGAGTATTATAATATATACAGCAAAGAACCGACTGCAAAGGTTACTATATATACTTCCGTTTTATATTTTGTCATTGTTATCTATGAGAGTATGGCAGATGTTTTTTTAACAATAAGATTATTGATTTTCTAAGCAAAACCGCTTATAATTTGAGTCGGTACATATTGCTATTATCCACAGTTACAGGGCGTGTGTTATCAATGCCGATAACAAAATGATAACATTAGCCTGTATAGGCAGGATAATATGGATAAATCAAATAATTAAAAGAAAAGCGAACACGGCAACAAATAATCTCTAAACAAAATTGATTAGTGATTGTCGAGTTTGAATAATATTACAAAAAATAGATTGATTGATTCAAGTTGGAAAGAACAACGAAAAATTAATACTGACGCAGAGACCATATACAAACAGCTGCGTGAAAAAGAAGAGTAGCTGGCAGCGGTTCTTCCACAATCGTGAGTTCCATAACGTAAATTGCAGATTCTGTGGTGCAATTCATAGCGTAAATCGGGCATGTATAAGCGTCCTCTCACAAGTCATTCGTAACGTAAATGAAAGAAAAACGGT
>OOCJ01000310.1_pt1 | contig 41945 bp, 40 predicted proteins | sample 1671481 | NCBI WGS metagenome assembly OOCJ01 (sample SAMN06348161, study PRJEB24527) | human gut metagenome | biome: human gut; feature: ankylosing spondylitis patient; material: feces | host: Homo sapiens | place: China | collected 2015-10 | reverse complement strand
AGGACCGCCGCTATGCACTCTGGGAAGTGGCTCCGGAAGTGCGTTACTATATGGGTGAGAAGAAAGCCTGGTATCTGGGCGCGATGTTCAAGGCCGGACAGTTCAACTACAAGCTCTCCGAAACAGGCAAGCAGGGCGACCTGATGGGTGGCGGCATCACCGCCGGCTATCAGCTGCGGCTGAACAAGGCACTGGCTCTTGATTTCAACCTCGGTCTGGGCTACCTGAATGCCGACTATGAGAAATATGAGGTCATCGACGGCGTGCGTGTACGCCACGGCAACGAGACAAAAGATTGGTGGGGCCCCATCAATGCCGGTGTGACATTGGTATGGAAGTTATTCTAACACGGAGGAATAGAATATGAAAGCAAAACAATATATAAATATGATGGGAATGGCAGCCGCCGTGCTGCTCTCTTCCTGCGTGAAGGACACGCTTTATGACACGCCGCACCCCGACTACGGGAAGATTGCGGTAACAGCCGACTGGTCGGCCCGCGGTGAGGGTATCGACATACCTGCCACATGGACGGTTACCATGGGTGACTATACGGGTACGGAGACTTCCGCCACCCATGCCCCCGACCATCTGTTTGCTCCGGGCAGCTACACCCTTGCGGTGTGGAACCCGGCTGAAGGAATCACGGTGAACGGCACCACAGCCACCATTGCCGCAGCCACGGGAACCCGGGCAGGCACGGATGCCTTTGTGAACAATGCCCCGGGATGGTTCTTCACCTATACGGAACAGGTGACCATCGAGAAAGACAAGGACTATCCGCTGACCGCCGCAATGAAGCAGCAGGTACGCGAACTGACGCTTGTCGTCAAACCGACGGGTGATGCCGCCGGACGCATCACGGAGATTGTTGCCCATCTGACGGGTGCAGCCCGAACACTCAATTTCGCTACTGATACCTACGGAGCCGCTTCGAACGTCGTGCTGCCCTTCACCAAGATAACCGAAGGTGACGATGCCGGCAAGTGGAAAGCCACGGTGCGGCTACTGGGTGTGACAGGCACGGAACAACTGCTGACGGGTGAAATCCGCTATGCGGACGGCAACCCGACCCCCACGATGCTGAAAAGCGACCTCACGGAAGCCCTCAAGGAGTTCAATACCAGAAAGGGCGCATCGCTGACCCTCGGCGGAACGCTGGTTGAGACTCCCGAAGGCATGGAAGTGGACGGAGCCGAAATCAACGGCTGGGAAGAAGTGAAAGGTGATGATGTAAATGCCGATTTGTAACTAATATAATGACAGATATAATGAAGACAAGATTTTTTGCACTTGCGACGCTCGTCCTCGCACTGGCAGCCTGCAACAACGACAACGAGAACCTGAACGGTGACCCAGTGGCCGCCCAGTTTACCGCCGACATCGCCCTCGCCACCCGCGCCAGCGGAACCACCTGGGATAACGGCGACCGTATCGGCATCACCGACATCGGCAACGATTCCCAGTACGGCAACGTGCCTTTCATCCTGAAAAACGGGAAATTTGAGGCAGAAGGAAAGGTCATCTATATCGAAGATACAAAGACCCATACTTTCCGCGCCTACTATCCGTACAACGCGGCGGGAGGCATCCTCGCAGCCACGACCGATGCCACGGCGCAGCAAAACCAGCCTGCCATCGACTTCCTCTTTGCCACAGGAGCCACGGGAGACAAAAAAAGCCCGGTAGTGAGCTTCACCGACAAAACCGGCAAAGGCGGTGAAGACAACTCCTTCCACCACCGCATGAGCCGGATAACCCTTACCTTCGAGGCGGGCGACGGCGTGAATTTCAGCGTGGTCAAGCCTGAACGTTACACGCTGGACGGATTGTTACTCACCGGTACGTTCAACACGGCCGACGGTATTGCCACCGCAGACAACGGGGCACAGACCGGAGAACTGACCATGAATCTGGCAGACGGCAATCTCACGTCATCGATCATCCTCTTCCCGCAGACAGTTGCATCCCTGCCGTTGGTTGTGAATTACAAAGGTCAGGAATATCATGCCACACTCACCATGCCCGAAGGCGCACTGCTGGCGGGCAACAACTATACCTATACCGTCAAGGTACGCAACAAAGTCCTTGAAGTCAGCGAAGCCACCATTGCAAAGTGGAACGATATAGACGGTGGAGATGTGGGTGCTGACCTGTAGGATTTTAATAATTAATCGATTAGAATGAAGAATTATGAGACATAGATTATTTATCCCCGCAGCCACCGCACTGCTGTTCGCCCTCGCCGCCTGCACGCAGGACGAACTTGCTGGCGATAACCGTCTGCCCGAAGGTGAATACCCCGTCGTCATCCGTGCCACCGGACTGTCCGTGGAGGCAACGTCGCAGGCAGCCCCATCAACCCGTACCACCGTGGACGGCGACTGGCAGGGCGTCACTTCCGTGGCACTCAAGATGGGCGATGCGGTAAAGGAATACACCGTAACGGCTTCTACCGATTTCAAGAGTGCCACGCTTTCACGCGAGAACGACCCGTACTACTGGACCAGCCGCGCCCCGATTACCGTATCGGCATGGTGCCCCTTCGACAAGGCTGACATCACACAGATGCCTGCCGTGAAGGTGGCAGAAGACCAAAGCAAACTGGCTGACTTCCAAAACAGCGACTTCATCTCTGCTGAGAACCGGAAGGTGGAATTTAACAACCCGACTCTTGAATTTACCCACCGCACGGCACGCGTGACAATCGAACTGAAGCCCGGCACGGGATTCACGAGCGTCGCTGGTGCCACGGTGAGCCTCGTGAGCCTGTCCGCCGATAACGGCAACCCGACCGCCATCAAGACCTACAACGCAAGCGGCAACACCTACGAGGCACTGACTGCCCCGCAGACCGTTGTGGCAGGCAAGCCGTTCGTCCGGGTGGAACTCGGCGGCGGCACCTTCTACTTCCGCCCGCAGAACAACGTCGTATTAGAGGCTGGCAACCGCTATTCTTACACCGTTAAGGTGAACGCCACCGGCCTGACGTTAGAGGGTTGCACCATCGGCAGCTGGGTTGACGGCGGCGGCGAGAGTGGTGAGGCTGAGGATTTGGGCTACAACTACGACAGCAACACCAAGACCTACACGGTCTATAACGCAGACGGCCTGATGAATGTAGCCGAATTAGTGAACGGAGGTAAGACCGACATAAACATTACCCTCGACAAAAACATTGACCTCACAGGCAAAGGCTGGACGCCGATAGGCACAGACTACGACAACTCATACACCGGCACCTTCGACGGCGGCGGCCATACCATCACGGGGCTGACCGTTACGACAAATGACGAATATGCGGGTCTGTTCGGCTATCTCGGTAATTTCAATAATGGCGCCGCTACGGTGAAGAATGTGGTGATGGATGGCATACAGATAACATGCAATCACAGGTCGGGTTATGCCGGCGGCGTGGCAGGATATAGCTGGGGCACCATTGAAAACTGCTCGGTGTCGGGCAGCATTAGCGGCACGGTGAGCGTCGGCGGTGTGGTGGGTGTTCAAAGGGACCGTCCCATCACCGGATGCAGTTCCTCTGCCACAGTGAAGGGAATGGTCCAGGTCGGCGGCGTGGCAGGTCAGACGATTTTTGGTGCCACCTTGACCGCTTGCTATGCCACAGGCAACGTGATCATAGAAATAGACCGCACAGAGAATATCTCTGGCGGCGGTCTGGTAGGATTCAACGACGGAATCAGCCTCCTTTCCTGCTATGCCACGGGCAACGTAACCAGTACGGGTAGTAGCACTGGCTATGTACATATCGGCGGCTTTTTGGGAGATAACTACATTACCGTGACCGCCTGCTATTGGAAGAACAATCATGAACAAGGTATCAGCTACAATAGGGGAAGCACCAATGTCACGAAGGTGGACGGCACTAACGTTACCTGGGAGAATGCCGTTGATGCCATGAACACCGCCTTGCAGAACGCAGGCTCAGAGTGGCGTTACGAACTTAAAGGAGCATTGCCTACCTTGAGGAAGCAGTAAACCGTCGGGCGGAAAAGTTACGCCCGCAACGGAAAGAACCAGAGTAATAAAATAACAGATATTATGAGGATAAGATTTTTTGCACTTGCAGCGCTCGCCCTCTTATTGGGCGCCTGCACGCAGGACGAAGCGGGCTTCCTACCGGAAGGGGCGGAAGGCACACCCATCGTCTTCACCGCCACGGGGCTGAATCCCGCCGCGACAGCCACCGCCGGCACCCGTGCCCCCGCGAATGGCAATTGGACGGGTGTGCAGAGCGTGGCAGTTCTGATGGACGGCATGGTGAAGACGTACAACGTGACGCCCTCCACCGCCGACCCCACCAGCGCCACGCTGACCTCCACCGACCCGTACTACTGGACCAACCACAACGACATCACCGTCACAGCGTGGTGGCCCTACACCGCTGGCGAGACAACCCCACCTGCGGTAAAGGTAAAAGCCAACCAAAGTGCCCAGAAAGACTTTGAGACCAGCGACCTCATCGTAGCCGACGGACAGAAGGTGATCTACGGTAGCCCCACGCTCCGCTTCACCCACCGCACGGCGCGAGTGACCGTCGTTCTGACGGACTACACCGAGGGGCTGGCATCCGTGCAGTTGACGGGTCTCTCCACCGAAGGCGACAACCCGGATATAATCGTCCCGTATGACAAGGGCAGCAACACCTACACCGCCATCGTAGCCCCGCAAAGTGTGGCAGCTGGCACGACCTTCATCACCTGCACCTTCACTAACGGCAAGACCTTCGTTTATAAGATGAAGAATGCTACCGACTGGCAGGCGGGCGGTGAATATACCTACACCGTCTCCCTCGCTGCGGCAAAAGACCTGGGCTATACCATAGAGAGCAACGGCAGCTACACGGTCTATAACGCCGACGGCCTGCTGAATGTAGCCGAATTAGTGAACGGAGGTAAGACCGACATAAACATTACCCTCACCGCCGACATTGACCTCACAGGCAAAGACTGGACACCGATAGGCACAGACTACGACAACTCATACAAAGGCACCTTCGACGGTGGCGGCCATACCATTACGGGGCTGACCTTTACGACAAATGACGAATTTGCGGGTCTGTTCGGCTGGCTCAATAGAGCTGGTACGGTGAAGAACGTGGTGATGGAGGGCGTACAGATAACAAGCAATCAAATATATGGCGGCAGTATTGGCGGCGTGGTAGGATCTGGCTGGGGCACCATTGAAAACTGCTCGGTGTCGGGCAGCGTCAGCGGCACGGTGTATGTCGGCGGTGTGGTGGGTGTTCAAATAGGCGGTTCCATCACCGGATGCAGTTCCTCTGCCACAGTGAAGGGAACGGTCGATGTCGGCGGCGTGGCAGGTCAGACGAATTCGAGTGCCACCCTGACCGCTTGCTATGCCACGGGCAACGTGACCATAGAAATAGCCCCCAAAAAGAATATCGCTGGCGGCGGTCTGGTGGGAATGAACGCAGGAAGCAGCCTCCTTGCCTGCTATGCCACGGGCAACGTAACCAGTACGGGTAGTAGCACTGGCTATGTACATATCGGCGGTTTTTTGGGAAATAACTACGCCAACGTGATGACCGCCTGCTATTGGAAGAACAATCATGAACAAGGTATCGGCTACAATAAGAAAAGCACCGAAGCCACGAAGGTGGACGGCACTGGCGTTACCTGGAAGAACGCCGTTGATGCCATGAACACCGCCTTGCAGAACGCAGGCTCAAAGTGGCGTTACGAACTTAAAGGAGCATTGCCTACCTTGAGGAAGCAGTAAGCCGTTGCGGGCGGAAAAGTTCCGTCCGCAACGAACATAAAACGAAGTATACCCCCAATAAAAAAGGAGGACGTGCTGGAACACACGGAGAATCCACCATATAGGTTTTGGCATCAAGGCATTGTTAATAATAATATAGACTCCAGTGTAAATATGGAAGCTGTAAGCCGGACATTGTCAAGATTGGTGCTCATTAAAGACAACAAATCAAGTAATTAAATAAAAAACATGGGACTTTTTCACAGAGGCAAGAAAAATAATGACGATGAGCCGGACAGTGTTCAAACCAATTCATTCTCTGATATTATGAATGGTTTGCAGTACGCCGTAAACTGTGCACAAGATACATTACAGAATCATCAGATACAAAATCTGACCAGACTTTTTGAAGGAACAAATGCAAATAACGCAAATACGTTCCAATCGAAAAAAAATCATGGTTGGAGACAAGACTATTGATATTCCACTTATAGCCTTGATATCCCATCATTATCTTGCAATGGATAATGTGCAGATAAAGTTCAAGGCGAAGGTCGGAAGCGTGGAATCACAGATTCCGGAAAACAACTTGCTGTTATCCAGTCCGCACAGAGCCAATCTCCAGATGCAGATGAGCAACATAAAACCAGATACAGATGATGTCATGGAGGTTTGCGTCAATTTTAAAGTTCAGGAGACTCCGGAGAGTATTTCCCGAATCATTGACGATTTTGTAAAAAACATCTAACAATTTCACGCTTCGAAAGCACTTGTTTCGCCGGAGTCTCTTCACGGGTCTTGCGCAAACTGTCGGCTTGTGCCTTTCCGCGAGCTTCGGCAATCGCTTCGGCGAAATTAGCGAAAAGGACGGTGGCCAAAAGCACCGCGAAAACAATGAAGTTGTAGAGTAGCGAACCCTGCGATTCATCGCCGGTGACGGCGATGTACGCAACCAGCATCAGCATGACCGCCGTTACGACCTCGACGGTAAACATGATCGGATTCTTTATCATCCGCCGCGGGTCGAGCTTGCGGAACGATTCCGACAGACTTTTTTTTATGAGCTGTCTGTCGAGTAACTTGTTGTTTATATGATTTTTCATATCTATTTTTTCATTAAATACTTAGATAATCGGCGATCGGTCCGAGCGCCAATGCAGGGAAGAACGACAACGCCGCGACGATGACGATGACGGCGAACGTCATGAGCGAGAAGGTGCCCGTATCCGTGCGCAATGTTCCGGCGCTTTCGGGTATGTATTTCTTATTCGCCAATAGTCCGGCGATGGCGACCTGACCTACGATCGGGAAGTAACGGCCCATAATCAGCACGATACCCGTCGTGATATTCCAGAACGGCGTATTGTCGCCCAAGCCCTCGAATCCGGAACCGTTGTTGGCCGCCGCCGAGGTATATTCGTAGAGCATCTCGCTCAATCCGTGAAACGACGGATTGTTCAGCCAGCCGATATTCGGGTTTCCGGAGGCTATGAATGCGGAGACGCCGGTACCGACCAGAATCAGGAACGGATGCAGCAGCACGACCATTGTCGCTATCTTCATCTCCCGGGCTTCGACCTTATGCCCCAAGAACTCCGGTGTCCGGCCTACCATCAGACCGCTGATGAATACCGCTATGATAAGGAACGTGAAGTAGTTCATCCATCCCACGCCGACACCACCGAACCAGCAGTTGATTTGCATGTTGAGCATCTGCATCATGCCGCTGAGCGGGGTCTGGCTGTCGTGCATCGAGTTGACCGACCCGTTGGAGGTGACGGTCGTGGTCATGCCCCACATGGCGGAGGCCGCTGATCCGAGCCTGATCTCCTTGCCCTCCATCGAACCCAAATCCTGCGCGATACCCATTCCGGCAATTTGCTTGCTGCCGTTCATCTCCTGCGATACGGAGAAGGCGACACCGCCCGTATAGGCCACGAGCATCACCGCGAAGGTCCATGCCGCCAGTTTGCGGCGACGGACATAGCATCCGAATGCCCAGACCATTGCCATAGGAATAATCAGAATCGACCAACATTCGAGTATATTGGTGAATGCATTCGGATTTTCGAGCGGATGTGAAGAGTTGACGCCGAAATAACCGCCGCCGTTGGTTCCCAGCTGTTTGATCGGCACGATAGCGGCCGTAGGACCCTGCGAAATGATTTGTTGTTCTCCTTCCAGCGTTTCGATAGTCTGTTTCCCGTCGAAAGACATGGGTGTACCGTTGATAACGAGCAGAATACCTACAGCAAGCGACAAAGGTAGCAATATACGCGTTACGCTTCGGGTCATGAACACCCAGAAATTGCCTATCGTTTTCGTCGTCTTGGCTCCCAATGCCTTCATAATACCTGCCATCGCAGCCATCCCGCAAGCGGCCGTCACGAACTGAAACAGCATGATGACGAACAGCTGCGTGAAATACGTAAGCCCTGTTTCCCCGCTGTAATGTTGCAGGTTGCAGTTCACCATAAAGGAGATGCAGGTGTTGAACGACAGGTCGGGCGTCTGGCCCGGGTTGCCGTCGGGATTGAGCGGCAGCCATCCCTGACAGCAGAGAAGCAGCATTCCCCAGAAAAACCAGAAGAGATTGACCGCCAAAAGAGATTTCAGGAACAGTTTCCAGTCCATCTCCTGCTGCGGATCGATTCCGCAAATTTTATAAATCCAACGCTCGACGGGATTCAGAAAGTCGAGCCAGGAACGTTCGCCCCGGTAGACCTTGGCGATATAACGTCCCAGTGGATAGCTCAACGCCACCAGCGCTGCCCATTGCAATATCACGCCTGAAATTTCACTGTTCATCGCATTCAGAATTTTTCGGGTTTAACGAGTACATACATCAGATAGATGAACCCGATGATGCTTAAAATTAAAAGTCCTGTAAACATGATCGTCTAAATTTTTTCGAACCAATCTACACATTTGAAGTAAAGCCAATAGCAAAGCACCCCCAAGGCGCAGAGCAGAATACATAGAATCATTGTGTTCATAAACGTTTATTCATTTTTTTGAGTTAGACATCAATTTCACAAAATGCACAACCATCTGACCGAATAGCCAAACGCCTACTCCCATTACGACAAGAAGAAATACGAATATCATGATCATAGCTTTTTGTTCCGCTATATCATATAGCAAATCGCTGTGCCAAAACAAGATGACATTTATAAGTTTCAGATATACAATGAAATAGAGTTTTTATGACAAGACAAAAAATAAGGCAATTCTATCAAAATGATAGAGTTGCCTTATCAAAATCGAATAACCGGAACTTGCTCAGCGTCCTATTCCGTACTCCTCTATTTTGCGGTAAAGCGTAGCTGCGCCGATGCCCAGCAGGCGTGCCGCCTCGCTTTTGTTCCCGTTGGTATATTTCAGGATTTTATCGATATGAGCGCGTTCCACGTCTTTCAATGCCGTCGGATTGTCGGAAGCTGCCGCCGAAACGTCGGACCGGAACTCTACCGGCAGATCCTCCGTCCGCAACGTATCCCCTTCGGCAAGAATGATGCTGCGTTCCACCACATTGCGCAGTTCGCGCACATTGCCGTGCCATATATGGCGTTGCATAGCTCGCATATACTCGGGTTCCATACGTGAAATTTTACGCCCCATTCTGCCGGAAAACAAAGAGACGTAATACCGGGTGTATTCCTCTATATCTTCGATCCGCTCCGACAGCGACGGCAGCCGGATAGCGAAAACCGACAATCGGTAGAACAGGTCCTCCCGGAAATGCCCTTCCCGGATCTCGTTCTGTAAGTTCCTGTTCGTAGCGGCGATAATGCGGATATTAGTCTTGGTCGCCTTGGTTTCGCCGACACGGATAAATTCCCCATTTTCGAGGACGCGCAGGAGTTTTGCCTGCAGGTCGACAGCCATCTCTCCGATCTCGTCGAGGAACAGCGTGCCTCCGTCGGCTTCGTCCAGCAATCCTTTCTTATCTTTCAAGGCTCCGGTAAACGCTCCGGCCTTATGGCCGAAAAGCTCGCTTTCCAGCAGCTCCTTCGTGAATGCGGCGCAGTTTACGGCAACGAAGTTCTCCTTGGCTCGGCTGCTTGCGCCGTGTATGGCACGCGCAAAGACATCTTTTCCCGTACCCGTTTCTCCCGTAAGCAATACCGAGGCATCCGTTACGGCCACTTTGCGGGCCAATGCGACAGCCTCCCGCATCAATTCGGACGAGCCGATGATCGCATCGAAAGAGAATTCCGCCCCGTGCTGCCGTTCCAGACGGTTGAGACGACGTTGCATCTTCGCTTTTTCACAAGCACGTGCAAGGAGCGGAATGATTTTATTGTTGTCGTCGCCCTTGGTAATGTAGTCGAATGCCCCGTTGCGCATGGCCTGTACGCCGTCCGGAATATTGCCGTAGGCTGTCAGCAGGATCACCTCCGTATCGGGTACGGCCGTTTTGATTTTCCCGACCATATCCACCCCGTTGCCGTCGGGCAGTTTTACATCGCATAATACAACATCCGGCGTTCGGCTTTCAAGAGCTTTGAGCCCTGCGGCACAACTCCCGGCCTGAAAGACCTCGTAGCCTTCCAATGAAATGATTCGCGCCAGCAATCCGCGTAACTTCTCTTCGTCATCTATAATCAGTACGTGCGACAAGAGGTCGTGTAAGTAATTGTTTAACAATCAAATGAAGTAACAAATATCATTCAGATCAGATTAAACCTATTGTTCCGTCAATAGTAGCCTACGGTCACGTGCGTCGCTCAAAAGGCGGGGTGCGAAGCTGGCCGGACAAAGTAGCCCTTCCGCAAGGAGAAGCCCGAACCGCGAGGGAACGGCAACTGCTCTTAGCACAAAAGAGTCGGGGAGCGAGGCTGGGCGGTATGGTTAGCACAAGCGAACTGTTATAAGCGTCGTAATGTACGAACAAGCCAAAGTTGCTGAGAGGCTTGAACCAAAAGGTAACGCAGTCGGATAACCCTTTGTATTGTGGGGTTACACGGACAAAGCACTGCCGGCGCAACGGACAGAACCTAACCCGCTCATTTGTTACTTACGCGAAACTTGGTAAACCCGTATCTCTCCTGCCTTCGGGCAGGTAAGCCGACCGCAAGGAAAGCCGAATGAGGTGCGGGTATGGGAACGCAGAAAAAGCGAATGCCGTCCTGTAACGGGGCGGATAGGAGTTTCAACGTCACTCCGCCGCGAAAGCGGGCAGACTTCTGCGAGGTGACTCTTTACAAGAAACTATGTAGAACTTTCTAAAAGAAGGAATGCAAATGAACGAGATTAATTTATCGTGTGCGCCTGCTGACCGTAGGCAGTGGAACAACTGGACCGACATTGATTGGGCCGGATGCGAAGCTGCGGTTCAGAAGCTGCAAGGACGTATTGTAAAGGCTCAGAAAGAGGGTCGTCCGGGCAAGGTAAAAGCCCTGCAATGGACATTGACCCACTCGTTTTACGCCAAAGCGTTGGCGGTCAAACGAGTTACCTCTAACAAAGGTAAGAACACGGCGGGAGTGGATAAAGTTCTCTGGACTACTCCCAACGCAAAAATGGGTGCTGTCGCCGATCTGAAAAGACGTGGCTACAACCCGCAACCGTTACGAAGGGTACATATCAAGAAGAGTAACGGCAAACTCCGTCCGTTAGGAATACCCACAATGAAAGACAGGGCCATGCAGGCATTATACCTCATGGCTCTGAACCCGGTAGCAGAAACTACCGCCGACAGACACTCTTACGGCTTCCGTAGGGAAAGGTGTACGGTCGATGCGATAGTACAATGCCATACGATACTTTCAAAAGAGGTATCTCCGCAATGGATACTCGAGGGAGACATCAAAGGTTGTTTCGACCACATCAGCCACCAGTGGCTACTCGACAATATCCCTACGGATAAGGTCATGCTCTGTAAATGGCTGGAAAGTGGATTCGTATTCAACCGGCAACTGTTTCCCACCGAGGAAGGTGCGCCGCAGGGCGGTATCATATCGCCGACACTCGCGAATATGGCACTCGACGGCCTGCAAGCAATGCTTGCAGAAAATTTCAAACTGAGACGTACCAAAATGGGATATTTCAATCCTATGGTGAATCTGGTACGATATGCAGACGATTTTATAATTACCTGTTCCGACAGGGAAACACTGGAAACACTTGTCAGACCTGCAGTCAGTGAGTTTCTTCAAGCACGGGGGCTTACCCTATCAGAAGAAAAGACGAAGATTACTCATATCGACGAAGGATTTGATTTTCTGGGTTTCAATGTTAGGAAATATAAAGGTACGCTGCTTATCAAGCCGTCAAAGAAGAATGTTAAGGAATTCCTCGCCAAGATTAAAGCCATTATTCGTAAGAATCAGGCCATCAGGCAGGATAAACTTATCGGACTTCTGAACCCCGTCATAACCGGTTGGGGCAACTATTACAAGGGTTGCGTAGCCGCCAAAACCTTCAAGAACGCAGACGCACAGATCTTCTACAAACTGTGGGCGTGGGCATTACGCCGCCACCGCCACAAGGGTAAGAAGTGGGTTTACAACAGGTATTTTCTGTCGAAGAAAGGCCGGGCGTGGACATTCGGTACGATGCTGAAGAACAACGGGAAACCATTTCCGTACACACTGAAGTATCTATCCGATATTGATACGAAGACCAAGCCTATCAAAATCCGCAGCAAAGCCAACCCATTCGACCCGGAATGGCGACCATACTTTGAGATGCGTAACAGGATGAAAATGTTAAGCTCTCTCAAAGGCAAACAGGGCTTTCTCAGAATGTGGGAGAAACAAAATCAGCGTTGTCCGTTGTGCGGCGAGATAATCGACGCGGATAAAATCTGGACTATTGCGGAGTTATCCGACAAGTCCGGCAAATCCAAAATCATCGCCCATGACAGATGCAGTCGTACACTTACCCGTAAAATTAGAGCTTATGAGCCGGTTTCATAATAGAAACTTTGAGTTGCTTGAGCCGTATGATGCGAAAGTATCACGTACGGTTCTTAGAGGGGAAGGGAGCAGTAATGCTCCCGACCTACTCGACTTTCTCCATAATCGGGCGGGATTAAACCGTAAACACCGAATCAACAAACGGCAGATGAAAACTCCTGATCATATCCGTTTTATCGATTGCGCAACGGACTAAAACATCCATTCATCATGCAAAATTAGCTGAATATCCTTATATGGCAATGAAAGATAAACTAAAAATGGTTCCCAATATAACAAACAGTAGGAGTTTTCATAACAGTAATAAGTGAAGCGCTGCCCGACGTAGAGATACGTCCGCAGGCGCGAGGTGAAGCCGTAGTAGCTGTCGCCGGGGTATTTGTCGGATTCGCGCACCCAATAATCTTCACCTGTAATTAAGTTAAGATAAACTCCGGTCGTGAAGGGTTCGATGGCGAACCGCTTGCAGCACCGGATGCTCCACGAAATGTAATTCTGCCGGAGCGTGAAGGTCGTATGCGTCCGGTCAGAATAGGACCCGGCGGGAAAGCCGTCGATCTGGTGTTCGAGAAAGTCGAAGTTCGGGACGGGCATGTCGTGGTCGAACTCCGACGCATGGTGTTCAGGCAGACAAAGCGCAGGCCGCCTCGATACGGGTATCGTAGGGGTGGTATTCGACCTGGTAGGCGGTCAGTAGCAATGCCAACGATACGAGTGTTTTTTTCATGGCTTAGGTGTTTGGTTTATTTCTACGAGCAGGTATTGCCCGATTTCGTGCGACCGCATTCCGGCGATGAATTTTTGCATATCCGCATTGTCGGACAATTTGCGGATCGGAAGCATCAATACGCCGTCGGAGCATCGGCCCGACAGCAGCTCCTCCTCTGTCACTTCCACGATATCTTCACCCAGATAAACATCCATTGAGTCGGGACGATGCATCTTCCACGTGTAGAACGTCGCGGTTCGGTTGGTCTGCGCAATGTGCTTCGCCTCACGGCACAAATCTCCGTACCCCAAATAGGCATTGAGTTTCGGCAACGTGAAGCTGCCGATGCATGAGGCCAGTATCAATCCTGCAGCCAACACGCCGATCGGCTCGTGAAGTGTCGAGCGTTTCCGCAACAGGATCAGAACCGTCAGCCCCGTTGCGAAAAGTATTCCTGCGGCAGCCACACACCATCCGTTGCACAAAATTGCGAACTCGGGATAGTGCATGGACACGATGACTGCGGGCAGCACGGCCATCCATACTGCGGCCGGCAATGCGACGGCCGCCTTTATCCAGCCCGTCGTGCGCATTCGTGCGGCAAGCAGTACCGTAAGATAGACGAAAAACGGGAATGTCGGCGCGAGGTAGACGGCTATTTTCGAACTGAAAGCCGAAAGCATCGCCAGCGTCGTCAGAATGACCGTCAGAAAAAACTGCTCCAATGCAGTCAGTTCCATGCGTCGGACAAGGGCAGCGCATGTCACGCCGACAATGAGCAGGGACCACGGGGCCAGCGAATACCACATCGACACAAAATAGTACCAGACGGGCTCCTTGTGGTGGAAGGCATCCACTGCCCGGTCGAGTGTCTGGTGGAACAGCAGGTTGTCCAAATACTCCGTACCGCCTTCGAGCCATACCTCCGCAAACCACAGCGCACAGCCTGCGCCTATGATGCCCCATGTTCGCCAGCCCCAGTAACGACCGAAAGTCTTCAACTGCCGCCGGACAATCAAAAAGGCAAGCGTCGACAGCAACGGAACGAGGATGCCGACAGGTCCCTTGGTGAAGAGTGCCAGCAGGACACAAAGCGGAAAGAACAACCGGTTTGTCGCCGGATTGCCTGTTCCCGTATACATGCGCCAGAAAAAGTAAAGCGCCAGCGTAATGAACAGACACATGAGCATATCCATGCGCAGAAATACCGCCAGTCCGAGAAACAGCCCGCAGGTCATCAGCATCAGTGCTGCCGCTGTACGCCCCCGTTCGTCCAATGCGGGACTTACCCAGCGATCCATCGTAAAGAGAATTCCCAATGCCGGAAGAAGCGAGAACAGTGACAGGAACCACATGTGATGTTCGCCGAAAAGAATCTTGCCGAGCATGACGATCCAGATATACAGGGGCGGTTTGTCGGCATAAGGTTCCCCCTGGTTGGTAAAGGCGAACAGATGCCCGTCGCGCAACGCTTCGTCGGCGATGCTCAGGTAGCGCAGTTCGTTCGACGGCGTGAAATCGCGCAGGATCATGACTGGCAGCATTGCCAGCAGAAAGGCAAGGGAAAGCCAATAAAGTCTATTTTTCTTCATGGTTATTTTTGTGTCCGAGAAAGAGATTGCGGGCATAGGCCCCGAACCCGACCGACTGGCCGAGAATCAGGACCGGATCGAACCGTGCCAGTCCGTAACAGACGATCATTGCCGAACCGATGAGGCTCATGACCCAAAATCCGACCGGAAGGGCCGATTCGCCGTGACGTGCGGAATAAATCCACTGATAGACGAAGCGCAGCGAGAAAACGGCCTGTCCGACGGACCCGAATAGCAGCAGCCCGAACGGGACTTCGTCGTTTTGCAGGAACGCATCGACGAACGCTCCGGCATGACGCACGATGGCGGCGAACACGATGACGGGTGTAGCGAGCAGCACGATGCGCAGCAATGCGGGAATCTTTCGGTACAAGCCTTTCAGATTCAGATTCCAAAGGTAGACGTAATAGGAAATTGCCTGCCCGAGGATGATGGCGAAATCGTCACGCAGCCATCCGTAGAGAAACAGCAGCCACGACCCTGCCAGCGAACAGACCCAATAAGCCGAGGGAGACACGACACGATGCGCCCGCTCGGAGAGTATCCATTGGATAAGAATGCGCGCCGAAAAGAATGCCTGAGCCAGAAATCCGATGGCATAGATCCAACCCATAGTCTCACAGGTCGTTTTGTTTTACCCGGTAATTGATGGTGCGTTTGCGCATCCAACGGTAGGCGAAACAGTCCGCAAGCGGCGAAACGAGGCGGTTCCACAGATGGAACTTCGATACTCCGGCCGTGCGCGGGAAGTGCCGCACGGGGACCTCCTTGTAAGAGGCTCCCTCCTGCAGCAGGATGAGCGCCGGCAGAAAGCGGTGCATTCCCTTGAAAAAAGGAATTCGCTGCGCCGCCCCGATCTGCATTACCTTAAGAGGACATCCCGTATCGGTCGCTCCGTCATGGGTCATCATACGGCGGAACGAGTTGGCGATACGCGACTGGAAACGTTTGAACGGCGTGTCCTTGCGTTCGGCACGAACGCCGGTGACGAGTTGATGATCCGCTGCCAGCGGCAGCAGCCGTTCGAAATCTTCGGGCGTCGTCTGCAAGTCGGCGTCGATATAGCCCACGAGCGGCGACTCGGCGTGGTCGATGCCCGCCTTGATGGCCGCGCTCAGACCCGCATTGCATTCGAAAGCGAGGTAATGGAAATCGCGGTTGCGCCCGCATGCCTGCTGCAACAGCGCCAGACTGTCATCCGTCGAACCGTCGTCGATAAACAAAACGCATGTGCGGCGGCTTGCTCCAGGCAGGTAGCTGCGGAAAGCCTCTTCGAGGCGGGCGATGTTCTCTCGCTCGTTATAAACGGGAACGATAATCGTAAAGTCGTATTCGGAAGTGCAATTCATCACGAAAGGGGTTATTTATCTGACAATGGGTTGTGATCGGAAAGATACCACCGTGCGAAATGCCCGACGCCCTCTTCCAGCGGAACGCGGGGCCGGAACCCGATTTTTTGCTGCAGTTTGGTCGTATCGGCCCACGTGCGCGGCACGTCGCCCGGCTGCATGGGCTGCATATCGAGTTCGGCCTTGCGGCCGAGAGATGCTTCGAGTGTCCGGATAAATGTCATCAACGACACGGGACGCCCGCAGCCGATGTTGTAAACCTCGGACGGAACGCTTCCCGTCGGCACTTTGTCCAGCAGGCGGACGACGGCATCCACGATGTCGTCCACATAGGTGAAGTCGCGCTCCATATCTCCGCCGTTGAAAACACGGATGGGTTCTCCGGCAAGAATCGCCCGCGAAAAAAGCATCGGCGCCATGTCGGGACGTCCCCACGGCCCGTAGACCGTGAAGAAACGCAATCCCGTGAGCGGAATTCCGTAGATCCGGGCATAAACCTGCGCGATCAGTTCGTCGCTGCGCTTGGTCGCGGCATAGAGCGAAACGGGGGTATCCACGATGTCTTCCTCGGAAAAAGGAACCTTGGTATTGCCTCCGTAGACCGAACTCGACGAAGCGTAGAGCACATGCCTCACGGAGTAGCGGCGGCAGCACTCCAGCAGACCGACGAATCCGAGGATGTTGCTTTCGACATAGACATAGGGATTTTCAAGCGAATAGCGTACGCCGGCCTGTGCCGCGAGGTTGACAGCGATATCGAACCGTTCTGCGGCGAACAACTCTTCGAACGAAGAGCGATCTTCGAGCCGGAGTCTCCGGAACCGGAAAGACGGGAAGATTTCGGACGAGAAAGTCCCCCCCGGCCCGGGCGAGATCCGTCTCCGCAATGCCGAGTTGTCCGAGCCGAGCCTGCTTGAGCCGCACGTCGTAATAGTCGTTGAGCGAATCGATCCCCACGACCTCGTGCCCCGCTTCCGACAACCGGCGGGCAAGATGATAGCCGATGAATCCGGCGGCTCCTGTAACGAGTATCTTCATGGCTTATCCGATGCGATAATAGGCGAATCCGATTCGAATCAGCATCCCGCGGTCGTAGATGTTGCGACCGTCGATCAAGACGGGGTGACGCATGACACCGAGCAGCCGCAGCCAGTCGGGATGCCGGAACTGCCGCCATTCGGTCATGACGACGAGCGAATCGGCCCCTTCGGCAGCGGCATACATATCATCGGCGAGGAGGATTTTATCGCCCAGTTTCTTCCGCACCGTCTCCGTCGCCGCCGGATCGTAGGCTTTCACGCGGCATCCGGCTTTCAGCAGACGCTCGATGACGACCAGCGCGGGCGCTTCCCGAATGTCATCCGTGTCGGGTTTGAACGACAAGCCCCACACGGCGATCGTGCGGTTCTCGAGATGCCCGTCGAAATGGTCTTTCAGCTTTCTGAACGGAATCTCCTTTTGGGCCTCGTTGATACGATCCACGGCCCGGAGCAGCGGCATCGGGTATCCGAACCGGTCGGCCGTTGCGATCAGCGCCCGTACGTCCTTCGGGAAACACGACCCTCCGTAACCGCAGCCGGCATAGAGAAATTTCGCCCCGATGCGGGGATCGGCGCCGATCCCCCGACGCACATTGTCGATGTCGGCACCAACCCGTTCGCAGAGATTGGCCATCTCGTTCATGAACGAAATACGTGTCGCCAGCATAGCGTTGGCGGCATACTTGATCATTTCGGCCGTGGCAATATCCGTGAAAAGCATCCGGTTGCGGGTCATCATGAAGGGCTTGTAAAGAAGTTCCATCGTTCGTTCGGCACGAGTGCTTTCCGCACCCACGACGACACGGTCTGGTGTCATGAAATCGGACACGGCACGTCCTTCTTTCAAGAATTCGGGGTTTGAAACCACATCGAACTCAATGCTTGCGTTCCGTTTATGCAGTTCCTTGCGAATCTCCGTCCCGACCTGTTGCGTCGTACCAACCGGAACGGTCGATTTTACGGCGACCACCGTATAGCCGGTTATCGTCCGACCGATCGTTCGGGCGACTTCGATTACGGAGTGCGTATCGGCACTTCCGTCCTGATCGGGAGGAGTTCCTACGGCAATAAATACGACATCGGCTCCGCCGATGCAGGCAGAAACGTCCGTCGTGAAATGCAGCCGTCCGGTCCGGATATTCCGTTCGACGATCTCCTGCAACCCGGGCTCGTAGATCGGAACCTTTCCTTGTCCGAGAAAAGCGATCTTCGCAGCATCGGTATCCACACAGCATACGTCGATTCCTGTCTCCGATAAGCAGGCTCCCGTAACAAGCCCGACATAACCGGAACCTATCACAATGATTTTCATTTCGGGGCTGATTTATCCGCTTAATTCATCAATAATAACATTCTTGATAAACTGCAAAATAGGTCTTGCCGCCCTCTTGCTGAATCATAATCTTATCCTCGCGGGCCAGCCAGCCGATCGCGGCTGCGATTTCAAGATCATCCAATCCCGTTTCGATTTTTCCATTTTTTTATTTGTTTTGAAGCGTGAAACACGGATTGTCAGCAGTTCTCTACTGAAAAAAGAAGACCTCTTCGAATGTATCGCGGGCGACACGATTCCCGCCGACGGCGAGATCGTCGAGGGGCTGGCCTCCATCGACGAAAGTGCGATTACAGGCGAATCCGCTCCGGTTATCCGCGAAGCCGGCGGCGACAAAAGTTCCGTGACGGGAGGAACCAAAGTATTGTCAGACCGTATTCTCGTCAAAGTTACGGTGCAGCCCGGAGAGAGTTTTCTCGACCGAATGATTGCACTGGTCGAAGGATCGTCGCGCCAGAAGACTCCGAATGAAATCGCCCTGACGATATTGCTGGCCGGCTTCACCCTCGTTTTCGTCATCGTCTGCGCTACGCTCAAACCGTTTGCCGATTATGTCGGGGCCAACATTACCGTCGCCGCTTTCATTTCGCTTTTCGTATGTCTTATCCCGACTACGATCGGCGGCCTGCTTTCGGCCATCGGTATCGCCGGCATGGATCGCGCCTTGCGTGCCAATGTAATTACCAAATCGGGGAAGGCCGTCGAAACGGCCGGTGACATCGACACCTTGCTTTTGGACAAGACGGGTACCATCACCATAGGCAACCGTAAAGCGACCCGTTTCTATTCCTTGAACGGTGTCGGCGACTCGGAATTTGCGCGGTTGTGCGTCCTTTCGTCGGTAGCGGACGAGACACCGGAGGGAAAGTCCATCGTAGAGCTGGGCGAAGCGAACGGTATAAGACGGCCCGACCCCATGCAGCTTATAGGCGTGCGCATGGTAAAATTCTCCGCCGAGACGAAGTGCTCGGGAGTGGATATGCCCGATGGCCGCCGTATCCGCAAGGGTGCATTCGAAGCGATTCGCACCATGGTAGAAAAAGCGGGGAACGAATTCTCCGATACGACCGAACAACTCGTGAGAAAAATTTCCGAAAACGGAGGTACACCGCTCGTCGTCTGCGAGAACGAGTGTGTGAAAGGCATTATCGAATTGCAGGACATCATCAAAACCGGCATCCGCGAACGTTTCGAACGATTGCGAAAGATGGGCGTCAAGACCGTAATGGTAACGGGAGACAATCCCCTGACGGCGAAATATATCGCCGAAAGGGCCGGCGTGGATGACTTCATCGCGGAGGCCAGGCCCGAGGACAAGATGGAGTATATCCGCCGCGAGCAGCAGACGGGAAAACTGGTAGCGATGATGGGCGACGGAACCAACGATGCCCCGGCATTGGCTCAGGCGGATGTGGGTGTGGCGATGAACAGCGGTACGCAGGCGGCCAAGGAGGCGGGCAATATGGTGGATTTGGACAATGACCCGACGAAACTCATCGAGATCGTGGAGATCGGCAAGCAGCTGCTTATGACACGCGGCACGCTCACGACTTTCTCGATAGCCAACGACGTAGCCAAGTATTTCGCCATCGTCCCGGCTCTGTTCATCGGGTCCATTCCGTCGCTTCAAGCTCTGAACATCATGCACCTGCATTCGCCCGAAAGCGCCATCCTTTCAGCAGTGATTTTCAATGCGATCATTATTCCGCTGCTTATTCCGCTGGCATTGCGCGGCGTTGCCTACAAGCCGATCGGAGCATCGGCGCTCTTGCGGCGCAACCTCTTTATTTACGGTCTCGGAGGCATCATCGTGCCGTTCATCGGGATCAAACTGATAGATATGTCGATCAGTATGTTCTTTTAATCGGATGACAATTATGAAAAATTTTTGGATTTCATTGAAATATACGTTGGCAATGTGTGTGTTGCTGACTTTGGGATATGTTCTTGTCCTGCGCCTCGTGGCGCGGGTCGCCTCGCCTAACGACGGCGAAGCGGAGTTGGTATATGCAGACGGCAAGGCCGTAGGTGCCGCCAATGTCGGGCAGATCTTCACCGACAGCATCTACTTCTGGGGGCGTCCCTCCGCCGTGGATTACGACGGCGGCGGCGCCGGCGGCAGCAACAAGGGAACCACGAACCCCGAATATCTGGCAGAAGTGGAGGGGCGTATCGCCGCATTTTTGGAAGCACACCCGTATCTCTCGCGCGAGGAGGTTCCTTCGGAGATGGTGACGGCCAGCGGGTCGGGACTCGATCCGGATATTTCGGTGCGCGGAGCTGAAGTGCAGGCACGCCGGGTGGCGCAGGCCCGCGGCATGGACGAGCAGGAAGTGCTGCGCATCATCGGCGAGCAGACCGAAGGACCGTGGCTCGGGTTGTTCGGTACGTCGAAAGTCAATGTGCTCAAACTCAATGTGGCGCTCGATGCGGCACAGAAGGCGGGCCGAAATTAAAGAATGCGGGCGATGAAAAACTATCGTAAATTTCTGATTGCAGCGGTCGTCTGCCTGTTGCTCCCGACCGGCGCGGCGTTCGGGCAGCCGGCGGACAAGGATACCCGGAAGGTCGTATTTTCCGGCGGAACGGACATCGTGAGTTCCTATGTATGGCGCGGCGTTTATGAGACGGGACCGGCCATACAGCCCGTGCTTTCGATGAACTTGGGAAACTTCTCGGCAACGGCATGGGGTTCGGTGGACTTCAACGCCGCGTACAAGGAGATGGACATTACGCTGACCTACCAATGGGGACCGGTGACGCTCTCGGTGGCCGATCTGTATTGGACCGGACATAAGGACGACCGCTATTTCTCGGTTGGCAAAACCTCTCCGCACCGGATTGAAATCGGAGCCGGCTGGGAGGTGTCGGAAAAAGTCCCCGTTACGCTGTCGTGGTACACGATCTTGTTCGGTGCGGCCGATGTGAATCACAAGGGCGAACGGGCGTATGCCTCCTACTGCGAGGTGTCCTATCCCTTTGCGGTGAAGGACATCGACCTGCGGGCCGGAGTGGGGGTCGTACCGTGGAATGCCAACGCCACCTACATGACGGGCGACCGCGGGTTCTGCGTGCAGAACGTATTCCTGAATGCCGGCCGATCGTGGACATTCCGCCATGCGGCGGGGCTCTGTCTGGGGCTTTTCTCCAACCTGAACTGGAATCCGGCGCTGGAAGATGTCAATTTCGTATGTGGAATATCATTGCGTATGTAGCGTATGGAAGATGCCAGACACAGTGCCCAGCATTTTCTCGATCTGATAAAAGAGTCGCATCGGGGTAAATTTAAAGTCTATATCGGCATGAGCGCTGGTGTAGGCAAAACCTATCGGATGTTGCAGGAGGCACATCAATTACTTGAAGCCGGTGTCGATGTGCGTATCGGATATGTCGAGACGCACGGCCGTGCGGAAACGGAGGCCCTCGTGGCGGGGCTTCCGCTCATTCCGCGCCGCCGACTTTTCTACAAGGGGAAAGAACTGGAAGAGATGGATGTCCAGCAGGTGCTGAACATCCACCCGGAAATCGTAATCGTGGATGAACTGGCCCATACGAATATCGAGGGCAGCATCAACCCAAAGCGGTGGCAGGATGTCATGCAACTCCTCGATGCGGGAATAAGCGTCATATCTGCCGTGAATATCCAGCACATCGAGGGATTGAACGATCAGGTGCAGCATATCACGGGCGTTGAAGTGCGCGAACGCATCCCCGACAGTGTATTGGCGATGGCCGACGAAGTGGTGAATATCGACCTCACGGCGGAAGAACTCATCACGCGCCTCAAGGCCGGAAAAATTTACAAACCGGAACGGATTCGGATGGCTTTGTCCAATTTCTTCCGGGAAGACAATATCCTGCAACTCCGCGAACTGGCTTTGCGCGAGGTAATGTTGCGCGTGGAGAAGAAAGTGGAAAACGAGATAACGGAGAATGCCGTGCAGCTGCACGACAAACTGCTGGCCGTCATAGACAGCAGTGAAAAGAAATCCCGACGTCTGATCCGCAGGACGGCACGGCTCGCCATGCATCTGAACGCCGGATTCCTCGTACTTTATGTACAACGGGACAGCGAAGCGGACGACCGTATCCCTTTGCCGAACCAACGCTATCTGATCAACAACCTCGAACTGGCACGCGAACTGGGCGGAGAGATATTGCAAATACGTTCGAACCATTTGATCGAGACGATAATCGACACGTGTCTCGACCGAAAAATATCGCTCGTATGCATGTGCAAACCCGAATTTTCGTTATATTCGTTGTTCATAACGACATTCCGCTTCAAGCGTTTGCTGGATCGGTTGGTCCGCATGAATATTGATCTAATCGTTTTGTCATGAATTATGAAACTCAGATATAAGCTTACCATCGGCATCGGTGCACTGTTCACCCTGCTACTGCTTCTCGGTGTCTATTCCGTCAACTCCGTGCGGCATTTGGCCGACTCGTCGCGTACCATTCTGGCCGACAACTACAACTCACTGCATTATGCTTCCGACATGCTCGCCCAGCTCGACCGCTTGTCGCAGGATACGACCTCTCGCGGTTCGTTGATCCGCAGTCTTGCATTGCAGCAACAGAATATCACGGAAGTGAACGAACAAGAGACCACCGAGTCCCTTCAGCGGAAAATCGCTGCCCTGACCGATACGGTCAGCATGTCCGACATTCTGTCCATACGCAGCGACCTGTACGAGATTATGGACCTGAACATGTCCTCGATCCGCAGCAAGAGTTCGACATTGGAACACGATGCCACCCATGCGATGTGGTGGCTGGCCGGAGTGGCTATATTATGCGTGATATTGGCATTGTTATTTTTGATACGCTTTCCTGCTACACTGATGCAACCGATCGACGAATTAAGACACGGCATTATCCGGATAGCCAACCGGAATTATGAGGAACGGCTCGATTTCGGGGACGACACGGAGTTCGGTCAAGTGGCGGATTCGTTCAATGACATGGCGGCCAAACTCGACGAGTACAAGCGCAGTTCGCTGAACGATCTCATTACGACCCAGAAGCAGATCGAGGCTATCGTCAATTCATTGCACGACCCGATCATCGTGCTCGACCCGGAGAAGAGAATCTTGTTCATCAACGATGAAGCCTGTACGGTTCTGAATCTGAAACGGGAGACCGCCACGAAATTCAACGCTACCGAAATCTCGTTGAACAACGACCTTTTGCGCCGTCTGATACGCGAATTGTATACCGAAGACAAAACCGATGAAGGAGGCGAGCCGATCAAAATTTATGCGGACAACAAGGAGAGTTATTTCAAGATGGAGAATATTCCGCTTTATATCACACCTGTCGGTGAACAGTCGAAGCAGTTCGTGGGCAACATCATCATTCTGAATAATATAACGAACTACAAGGAACTTGATTCCGCAAAGACGAACTTCATTTCCACGGTCTCGCACGAGATGAAAACACCCATATCCTCGATCTTGATGAGCCTGCAACTGCTTGCCGACGACCGGCTCGGCTTGCTGAACGAGGAGCAGAAACAGCTTGTGGAAAGCATAAAGGACAGTAGCAATCGCCTGCTCAATATTACAGGAGAACTGCTCAATGTCACGCAGGTGGAATCCGGCAAGCTCAAACTGATGCCGAAAGCCATCAAGCCAATCGAATTAATCGATTACGCCGTGCGGACAACGCAAGTGCTGGCTGAGCGTTTCCACTGTTTCGTCGAAGTGGACTACCCGGAAGAAAAAATCAAAAAGCTGTTCGTGGACAATGAGAAAATAGCATGGGTCATCACCAACCTTCTGTCGAACGCCATCCACCATTCGCCGGAAAACTCGCGCATAATCATCGGCGTAAGGCAGCAGGACAAGTTCATGTCCATCTACGTGCAGGATTTCGGACGGGGAATCGATTCCCGCTACCACAAGAGTATTTTTGAACGCTATTTCCGCATACCGGGTACCAAGGTGCAGGGAAGCGGATTGGGACTGGCTATCTCCAAAGAGTTCGTCGAAGCACACGGAGGCTCCATATCGGTGGAAAGCGAATTGGGCAAGGGATCGCGTTTCACGATTATGCTACCGATATAAATATAATTTGTAGCGAAAAAAAGACGATTGAGTGTAAAAGCGAGTAGGTTCATGGCATCGACCATGAATCTACTCGCACGGTAGCTCATTAAATTGGACCGATATTTTAAGACATATCGGATATTGAAATTGAATGCGTATCTACACGCAGGAAGACTTTCCCGTTATGAGAAAGTTACTCTGCTTTTTGCATGTTGCCTCACCAGTTTTTAGCGTTTTTCAATCATTTCGAGATGAATCCCTCAACAACTCATGCTTTCCTGTTGAAAGACAGGTAGGTCATTTCTTCCTCATAAGCTCAATAGCTTCCTTACCGGTCAAATGTTCTATGTCAAGCAAGGGAATAAGCATATGCGACAGCCCCTTTCCCAACTCTTTCTGTAATCCAACATCATCAACGGGATTGTATCTGTCCCCCAACAAGGGTACCGCACATATTCTTTCACTCTCTGATTCGATGATTTGAATTTTTTCAAAAGCAATGACGCTTCGGAAATAGGTGGTAAACTCAGTTGGATGGATATCATCGGCAGCGATGACACAGAATGACGCTTTGTCATGCTGTCTTATGGCATCACCTTATGACCCGTTTGGGCGCTATAAAAATATAGCTTGCTGTCAGCATATACATGACTTATAGGAACGGCATATGGATAGCCGTCATCACCGAGCAAGGCAAGTGTGCCGGAGGCCGCCTTTGACAATATAATCTCACATTCCGATTTTGTGAGCTGTTGGCGAAAACGCCACATTTTACGAAATTCCACTTATGATACAATTTTAAGTCCTATAATTGATGATACCAGCGTAAAGATGAAAAACAAACGCCAAAAGGTTGCAGGTTCGTGGAAAAAGAGAATTCCCACCAAAACTGTTCCCACTGCTCCAATACCAGTCCATACGGCATAGGCAGTACCTATCGGCAGGCTTTGTGTGGCTTTTGCCAACAATCCCATACTTAAAATTGTAAACACAAGGAATCCGGCAATCCACCCCCACCATGCGAGACCTTCAACGGATTTTGCCCTTCCGAGGCAGTAAGTAAAGCCGACCTCGCAGAAGCCGGCTACAATTAGAATTATCCAATTCATAACTGAATCCGAACCTGTTTGAGGGCTGCAAGAATTCTCGGCGACTCCTTCTAAGGCACTACAAAATTACAAAAAATCGGTGAGATTCAGGTGCTTTTCTCAAGAAAATGATTTAAGGGTACTGTTTTTGCGGCTTCATCCTCTCCCCAAAACGGCATTATCGAATAATAAAAAATACTTATCAGATGTCAAGATTCAGTTAAAACTTTCATCCAAAACGCACGCCTTTTTCTAATCCTTTTACACCGATCAAAACAACTTTCTCATTTCCTCTTTTCCTCTTTTCCCTAACGGGATAGTTGTAGCGTTATTTTTCCACATAACTGATTTCCAACAATAAAAGTCTCCTCAAGATGAACTGTTCAAACGAACAGTCGTTAAACCTGAACCGCCTTGCCAGCGGATAGTCTAACGGACAAACTGTACGGTCCCGCCGTATTTCTTCATGCTGTCGCGAGACAAGATCCCGTCTTTATCTGTCCAGGCTAATTACAACCGACAGCGTGTGGGTTTCAAACCGTTGGGCGTCTGTCCACAGCTTAAAGAAAAAACGGATGGACATAATAGCCTTACACCAGCCACGGATTCCTATATGGGTCGTAATCCGTTTGGAAAGTAGCCAGCTGCCAGTCGGTGACCGGCTTTTTCATCTCATCGAGTTTGCGGGGAATCTGCGGATTGAGACGCAGCTTGGCGGCATCGTTAAGCCATTTCATCGAATCCTCGTAATCACGCATGCGGACAACGCTGACATTGTTCGGCGCGATGAGTTTGGTGAGTTCGTACAGTGCCAAGCGAACCATATGCTTTTTGAGGTTGTAGTTGCGGGGGTCGTGCGGCGAAAGGTTCTGCCCAACATGCGGTGCATCGGCATTCACGTCCGTTTCAGGATAGAATACCCGTCCGTCATATACGACATATTCATGCTCAGACAATTCATATTCATTGTAGGACGGATCGTAGTCCGCGATGGCGCCCCAGCAATCGGATGCGAGCGGATCGATGTTGTTGTCGAACCCGTCCAGCGTCATCAGCGTATAGAATGCTCCGTCGTATTCTACGACTGACCATAACGGGTAGTCCACCGGCTGCCACGGCTCGGTTCCTGCTTCCAGCCAACCGCCGACCATCGGAATATGGATATCATCGAACTTGTAGCCGTTCTCTGCAAGACAAGTATAGACGACACCATTGTAGTTCACCTTGTCTCCCGGATAGTAGGTGTTGAACTGGGAATAGCCGGCAACCTGCTCCGCATCGACATTCGTATCGATGCACTCTTCCCAATAAACGGTCGTCGCCGGCTTGCGGTAGCCGCTAATGGAGCGAATCACCTCATGGATTTGCCCGTCAAAATAGATGTGAACGCCTACCGGATAGGTAATTCGTCGGTCATACTCGGCAATATACTTCCCTTTGGCAAGTTCCTTCTCTATCTCGTAATTCTCAGAGAGGTATTCCACAATCGACATCTCTGCCGATTCCTCCGCCTGAATGAAGCGGTCATCGTTGCCGCGAGTGAGCTGCGCAAGGGCTTCTGCCGTGATGATACCCAGATAGTCGTTGTTATTGAGAAAACGTCTGTACATATTCCTTCGCGTTATTAGTATGAAAATCCTTCCTGAATGACCGAGGTGGATACGACATAGCCGTTCGCATCGCCGCTTTTGAACTTATACCAGCTATCCCTCAGATAATAGCAAAGCAGATAGTCGAGACAGTCGGACAGATGCCCGTAGCGCTCGTATTTCACGCCGGTCTTCGGATCGGTGGTCTTCTGCTTGGATTTGCTGCCGTCCTCGTTGCGTAGCTGGTAAATCAGATCCTGCGTGAGCTTGCGGCACTTGATGTCGATTTGTATCTCCCAGTCGTTATAGCCGTCGAACACCTCGTTCACGAACTCGCAGCGTGTCGCCTGCGGCGGTTGCTTGCGCAGCAGCTTCACCTTCGGTCGCAGAATGCCTTTGCCGAAGGTATCCACGATAATCGTGTAGTTGTTTATGCCGTCCTCGTTCGTGGTGGAGCGTTGCAGACCTGCCGGGTCGCCCGTCACGTCCACGCCGCCGATATGCTTGTCGCGGTAGAGTTTCATGCGCACCTTGCGGGCGAGTGCGGGCGTATTGTTTTCCTTCTCCTCCGGCTTGCCGAGAATCTCTTCCAGAACATAAACCCGTTTGTTGTCGTAGTCTATCTGCGCTGAAAGCACCGACATCTGCGGAGCCACGTTGAAGTCCCAGACCGTAATCAGGGGTTTGGTCGGGTCGTAAACCTTTTCCTTGAGTCCTGTCACGAGGTGTCTCGTCCCGTCGAAACGGTTGTAGATCGCCATGTCGTTCGCTTCGACGAAGTCCCAGTTGCCATAAAGCAGGCGTTCTTTAGTAGCCTGGTCGCGTATCTTGTTCAGCGCGGCTTCGTAAACCTGTCGGAAGGCGATATTGGGGTTATCGAACACCGAAAATGGCACATACGCCTCGCCCTCGCGGCATGCGACCTTTTCACCGTTTTCGTCCTGCACAAAGCGCGAACGTACCCAGTTGATGGTCGGGTTGGTGGTGAGCAGCATACGCGGTGTCTTGAAGGTCTCGTGGATACGCCAGCGAAGACGGGAAAACAGGACCTCGACAGCTTTTTCGGAGATCTCCGACACCTCGTCCACCATGGCAATGGTATACTCCGACGAACCGAAACGTTCGAAGTTGGGGTCGCTGGGAATATCGGCCATCTCCTTCATGATAATGACCGAATCGTTCCAGAACGTCAGCGTTCCTTCAAGGTTGTTGATTTTGTAATTGACATCCTCTTTCAGCCCCCAGTCTTTCAATATCGATTTGATGGTGTTCCATGTCGATTCCTTCAATGATTTGAGCGTCTTACGGGCTACGACCGCACGGATATTCTCGAAACGGATACAGGACGAGACGAGCCACACGCTGCCGATATACGATTTCCCGCCGCCTGCCGCTCCGCCTCCCAATATCAGTTGCGGCAGGTTCTGCGCCTTGCAATGTCTGCACTGCGGTCTGTACTGCGGATTGTGCTGTTGGTCATACCCGACAAGTACCTGCTCGATCTCTCCGCCGCAATGAGGGCAGTAGTTCGGTTGCAGGAGTTTCCACAACTCGTATTGCCTCGGTGAGGGTGAGAAATCGATGCGGAGGTTCTTGGGGGCTTTAAGTCTGTTGACAGCCATCCTTTATACGATATGGATGGTAATGTCTTTCTCTTTCTCGAGCAGGGCATACAATCGCTTGAACGTCGCCCGCGAGTTCAGAACCTTGCCTTTGACCGTATTCTCGCCGACAAGGATGCAGCCGGCGGAATCCTCTTCCGTGTTGCCGGAATGGATCAGGATGCCGAGGAAATGCGGTACATCATGCAGACAGGGCATCTTCCGTTTGTATTTGGGGCTGTATTCGAGTGTAATCTTATATGTGCCGGCAGGGATGGCTGTCTTGGCGTAGACCTTTTCCCCGCAGGTGCAGGAACGGCCGCGAGAGGTGTCCGGACATGTTGCAGGAAGGTCCCTTACGGTATCCTCGATCGTGTTACAGAAAAATTCGCCGCCGATGGACAGGTCTCCTATGGTATAGGCCGCGCCTTTGAACTTGCGTCTGAGTGTTAGCTCCATATTCCGATACTGTTTGTATCAAAAGAGTAGAAGCTATAATCCGGGAATGTTTATATTGAATTATCAGGAACATTCTTTAATCGATAGAAAAAACATATCTTTGCAGCAGAACTTAACTATCAATTGTAAAATCCATACGGGAAACTATGACAAAGGCAGAAATGGTACGTGAAATCGCAGACAAGACCGGTATCGAGAAGCAGGTCGTCATGCAGATCGTCGAGGGAATGATGGAGAGCATCCGTAACTCCATGATCAACGGAGAAGAGGTGTTTTTACGCGGCTTCGGCTCTTTCATTATCAAGCGGAGAGCCCAGAAAACGGCCCGTAATATCTCGAAGAACACGACAATCGTCATTCCGGCGCATAACATCCCAGCATTCAAGCCCTCCAAGAGTTTCCGGCTCAAGGTCAAGTAAATCCCCGTGCGCGATGAGTATCGTGAAAGAGCGTATCGCACTCCGCAGGGGACGCCGCGAGGGTGAGAAAACACCGCACCGGATAAGGTTGGACGCTATGGCGTCCGGTGATTTTCTGATTGTAGAGGTGGATGTGAACAAGAAATCCGGTCTTGTTTACTATTATCTGTTCTCTCCCGAACAGCTCTCCGGACGGCGGGCCGTCACTTTCCGCAAAAGCGGTGATGAAATTTACTGGCTGTCCGGTCTGAAACCCAAAGCCCTGTCTTCGGAACAGACGGAAGCATTGCTCGAACAGTCAGGCGCCTCAAAGGAAAATGTCGGAAAGTCTTCGGCTACGGAGCACGGGCAAGCCGAACGGAATGTGCTGGTATTCGGGGCCCACGACGCGTTGGTTGCCGTGTACCGTACGCTGGGAGATGTGGCGGCGGTGATGAATCTGCGGGTCGGGGCTATCGACAAGTTATGCCGGACCAAACGCCCCTCGACAGAAACGGGGTATTCGTTCCGTTACAGGAAAAGAAAACTCGATCTCGATCTTACGGATTTCAAACTGACGTTATCCCGGTATGACGAATTGTGCCGGAGGAAACCGAGAATGAAAGATTAGAATGGGGTGCCGAAAACAAGGCATGGGGAGTTCTCATGCTTTCGTCTTTCCATTACGGGTGCTTCTTTAATTCCGGACCTTGAACAGGGATTTCAGTTCGTGTCCTTCCGTCTCGAAAAGGAAACGGCCGTTCGACAGTATACACTCATGGATGGCATCGTCATCGGGATCGGCATCCAGCATGGACCGCGCACGGCTTTCATCGATTATCTGCATTTCTATACCCTGAACGGTTGCAGCAACGGCATCCGAGGGAATCTTCATCAATTCCTCCAATAATGTTCCTTTCATCACACATATCTTGCTCAATGTCCCATTGAGCATTTTATATGCCAAAACGAAAGCGTGGGACATCGCTCGTCGCTGTAACAGGTACCGCCAAGCACCTTGATGCACGAATGAGTAACGCCCACGCTGTACGCGGACGTCTAACCCTTTTCTCGTGCATCTGTATCTCAATTGGCGGTTTCGTTACAGCACAAAAAAGCTAAACGCTATCTCTATATTTCTATTTACGCGACACGTTATCGCGTAAGGATGACGGAAAGGTCTCTACTTCCTGGACGCTTCCAAAGAGAGTTTACGGAACTCTTTCATCATCTTCTCGACTGCCAACGATGCCTTGCGGGCACGCGTACCGGCAGACTTGTTGCCTTTCTCGGCTTGAAGCGCCGCGTCTTTGACGAACGCGTCATAAGCTTCCTGAATTTTTACTGTCAGATTCTTCATTTCTGATATTATGTTTGGGTTTTATCTGCAAATATAGCACAAAATCAGAATATTTGCTCCATCTGTTTCTTGATTTCGTCACGTTTTGTGTTTTTATAGTAGTGCTTGTAAATCGTCAGGGGACTGTTTCCGGCCATTTCCGCCACGACGTACGGGTTGTTGCCCGCATCCACCATCTTCGAGATGAAGGAGCCCCGGGCGGAATACCAGGTGATGTTTTCCTTCACACGGAGCATCTTGCAAACCTTGGTTAATGTCTTGGAAAGACGTGAGGACAGCTGTTTCACACGGGTCGTCTTCTTGGCCGTGGTGGTGTGTTTATAGGTGAACACGGGAAATACGTAGTTTTCATATCCCGTACCTTTATACTTGCTCATGATGTCCCTGGCTTTTTTCAGCAGGACGGGCTTGGCAGTCTTCGGGAACTTGATACGCTCGTAGACGATACGGTCTTCCTGAACTGAGTCCCACGTGAGATTGCAGACATCGACGTTGGCCATACCTCCCGTATAATAGCTGAATAGGAACAAGTCGAGATGCAGTTGTTCCTTCTTGGTGAAAAGGGTGCGGTCGATATTGGCGATCTTCTCGATGACCTTGTCCGACACGGCTTTGGAGGTTGTTTCCGGCCACTTGATGTCATCGCCAAGGCATAGGAATGCATCCATGTTCACCCCGTACATTTCCTGTTTCTTTGCATAGTTGCAGACAGCACGCAGACGACGGAGCTTGTTCGTCAATCCGCCCTTGTTGCCGTTTTTAATGCCGGCTTCTTTAATCCAGAAGGCAAAATCGAGAAGAAACTGCTCCGTGATGTCGGTAAAGAAATATGCGGAGAACGCCTTGCCGTATTTCTCTTTCGTGAACGCCTGCAATGTTCTGCGTAACTCGGCGTACTTCTTCGCGTTGTTGGAACTGTCCACGATCTGGTTGTTCTTGACGCGTTTCTTTTCCTTGAAACGGGCTTCGAGATAGTCGATCATCTGAAGGACAGATTTGACCTTGACCTCCGACTGGGTCTGTTTTACCTCATCGAAACAATGTGAAAGTTGGACAGGGGACCAGTTGCGCTCTTCCGCTTCCCATGTGTCGGCAACGTGCAGGTATTTGGTGCGCAAATCGAACAGCAGTTTGTTTTTGGTGGTTGCTTCCGAACTCCCAACACGGAAACTCTGTGATTTTGCGTCCCAATCCTTTAACAAACCGGTAACATTTAATACCTTTGGCACGCGGGCATAGCCTGTCTTGAAGAAAATCATCTCCAGCTTGACCATTTTCTGGTCCTTGGGGTTTTGCTTGCCCCGGATGTTAATCGTATACATAAACTGATAACGTGTTAGTTAAATGGTACTTTTAATTCGCATTAGTAGGCATTAAGTGGGCTTGATTAACCTACATGGAAGCCTACATGAAAAGAGTAGGACTCTCAGCGAAATAATGGTTATACGGTTTGAACCGTAATTGTACCATTTACTAACACGTTGTCAATCAGCTGATTTCAAATTTTCTTGAAATCAGTTGCGAAAAAAGGGAAGCCCCTGATGGAAACGTTCCTTTTTTATGTAGGGATAATAAGTCTTACGCGTTAACTCTTTTTTCTTGAATTCTAGCCTTCTTACCGGTAAGAGCACGTAAATAATACAATTTAGCGCGACGAACTTTACCAACTTTGTTAACAGTAATACTGTCGATAGCCGGAGATTCGATAGGGAAGATACGTTCAACACCTACAGTTCCAGACATTTTACGAACGGTGAAACGTTTTTTGTCACCATGTCCAGCGATTTTGATAACAACACCACGGTACAACTGTACACGTTCCTTGCTACCTTCAACGATACGGTATGCCACTGTAATAGTATCACCAGCTTTGAATGAAGGATGCTGTTTGCCAGTAGCAAATGCTTCTTCAGCAATTTTAATTAAATCCATTTCTTTTGATTTTAAATTGTTTATCGTTACAACGCAACATATCAAGTAACTCTTCTTTGACAGCGATTGCGCGAAAGCGGTGCAAAATTAGTGGTTTTTCGCCATACAACCAAATATAATTTCATATATTTTTATCTGATATAGTTGGCAGCTTTTTCTTTTTTGAGTACATTTGGGCAATAAACGCTTTAAAAGCGTAGAGTAAAGAAGAATGTGAAATAATAAAAAAAGAGTGACTTAACTGTAATCGAATGAAGAAAATCATTTTACTATATGTATTATGTATATTCGGGCTTTCTTTGTATGCCCAGCAAGTGCCTAATGTTTTGAGAAGAGGTGGGGCTGACAGTGCGGAATGTCGTGAATGGGTGGAGAAGCAATTGTCGGAAATGAGTTTGAAAGAGAAAATAGGACAGTTATTTATACATACAGTCGCTCCTCTCAATACGCAGTCTAACCGGGCGAACATATATAATGCTGTTAAGGAATATAAGGTGGGCGGTTTGCTGTTCTCCGGCGGACAGGTGGGGAATCAGGCAATACTGACCAACTACGCACAAGAATTATCGAAAGTACCTTTGTTTATTGCTTTTGACGGCGAATGGGGATTGGCGATGAGGCTGAAGAATACTCCCCGTTTTCCCCGCAACAGGGTATTGGGCTGTATTCAGGATAATCAATTGCTTTATGAATATGGTAAGGAAGTTGCCCGTCAGTGCAAAGAAATAGGTGTACAGATTAATTTTGCTCCTGTTGCCGATGTGGATATTAATCCGCGCAACCCTGTCATCAATACTCGCTCTTTTGGCGGTGATCCTAAAAACGTTGCTCAAAAAGTGGTTGCATATTCTCGTGGATTGGAGGATGGAGGAGTACTTTCTGTAGCCAAGCATTTTCCGGGACATGGAGATACGGAAGTGGATTCTCATAAGGCGTTGCCTGTGCTGAATTTTGACCGTGCCCGTTTGGACAGTATTGAACTTTACCCGTTTAAGGAGGTGATCCATGCCGGATTGGGAGGGATTATGGCCGGTCATCTGGAAGTTCCTGAATTGGGAAAGAATCCGGCTTCATTGTCTGCTCATGTTATTGACAATCTGCTTTGTCGGGAGTTGGGTTTCCGAGGATTGGTGTTTACAGATGCACTCGAAATGAAAGGGGTTTCTCAAAATGAGAACCTGTGTGCTAAAGCGTTGAAGGCGGGTAATGATTTGTTGTTGGCTCCTCGCAATCTGAAAAGAGAACTGAACGGAGTATTGGAAGCCGTAAAAAGTGGCTGGCTTTCTGAAAAGGAGATAACAGAGAAATGTCGCAAGGTATTAACTTATAAATATGCTTTAGGGCTAAAGACAAAGCCTCATGTTCAGATATCGGGACTTGATAAACGATTGAATCGTACGGAAGTGGCAGAATTAATTAGCCGTTTGCAGAAAGCAGCCATTACCGTTGTCAATAATACCGGCGGGGTTTTGCCTCTGGATGCCAAGTTGCGCGGCACTACAGTATTGAATATCGGAAAGCCTTCCTCCGGACTTGAGTTCTACAGTCGCTTGAAACAGTATTTACCTCTGAGGCGTATTATGGCAACATCCGATTCGATGTCAGCTATTAGGAAAGAGTTGGTAAACAGCCAGCGTGTCATTGTAGTCATTAACTCTAATGATTATAATAAGTATAAGCCGATGTTGGAAAAACTGCCCGACAGCCTGCCTGTTGTTTATGTATATCTGATGCCTTTGAAGACTATGTCGGATATGGAGGTATGTTGGAAAAAAGCAGCAGCAGTTGTGTTGGGACATACGGATGAGCTTGAAATTCAGCGTCAGGTGGCAGATGTAATGGCGGGAAGAGCCGTGGCGGACGGACGTCTGTCTGTGGCAGTTTCCGATTTATTCAAACCGGGTGACGGAGTAACCATGAGTCCTAAGGTTTCTCGCATTTACAAACCTGAAGATTATGGCATGAGCTCTGCTGTATTGAAGGGAATAGACGAGATAGCCCTTGAGGGAATCAAAGCGAAGGCTTATCCCGGTTGTCAGATTTTGATTTTGAAAGATGGGGTGCCGGTATATGATAAATGTTTCGGAACCTTTACTTATGAAAAGTCTAAGGAAGTTGAGGCTGATAATTTATATGATTTGGCTTCGCTGACCAAAACTACCGCCACTCTGTTGGCTGTCATGAAACTGTATGATAACGGGAAGTTCGGATTGACTGATCGTGTCTCAGATTATATTCCTGTGCTGAAGGGGACAGGTAAGGAGCGTATCACTATTGAAGAATTATTGATGCATCAGTCCGGGCTGCCTGCATTTTGGCCGTTCTATAAGAAAGCGATAGATGAAGAAAGCTATACGGGAGCTTTTTATAGGACGAGACCGGATGCCGGCCATCATAGACAGATAGATACACGCCTGTTTGTCATTGATCATTTCGGATATAAGAAAGAACTGGTGTCGAAAGTTTTTTCATCGGATTATCCTTTATTGGTGTCAGATAGTATGTATCTGCATCGTTCTTTTCGTGATTCGGTGTTGCAACAAATAGCCGGAGTGCCTTTGAAAGACAGGAGGTATCGTTATAGTGATTTGAATTTCATATTGCTGAGAGAGATAGTGGAGAATATAACAAAGATACCGATGAATATTTTTCTTCAAAAAGAATTTTATAAACCGATGAAGATGGAGCATACTTTATTTCTGCCTTTGCGCCGTTTTGCTAAAGATGAAATAGTGCCTACTGTGAAAGCTGATTATCTGCGTAAAGGAGGTATGTTGCAGGGGTATGTGCATGATGAGTCGGCAGCATTCTTGGGCGGGGTATCGGGTAATGCCGGATTGTTTTCTACGGCCGGTGATGTGGCTAAGGTGTATCAGATGCTGATAGACGGTGGAGTATATGAAGGAGTACGCTATCTGAGCAAGGAAACTTGTGACTTGTTCCTTACTCACACTTCTAAGATAAGTCGTAGAGGACTCGGATTTGACAAACCTGACAAGAAAAATGAGGCAAAGAGTCCTTGTGCTGCCGAGGCTCCGGCAGAGGTAGTGGGACACACCGGTTTTACGGGTACATGTGCATGGGCTGATCCGAAGAATAAATTAGTCTTTGTTTTTCTGAGTAATCGTATTTATCCCCGTCCCTTTGACCATAAACAGTTGATGAGGTTAAATATTCGTCCACGTATCCAACAAGTTATGTATCAGGCAATGACAAAGTAAACGTATTTAGATTAAATACAAATTAGTGTAATATTGTAATGTCTATATGACAACTAATGGATAAAAGCTGTATATTTGTTCCATCAATTAGTACTAATAATTTAATATTTAAAGAAAATGGCTTACGTAATTAGTGACGATTGTATCGCTTGCGGTACTTGTATCGATGAATGCCCGGTAGGAGCAATTTCTGAAGGTGATAAGTATTCTATCAATCCTGACATGTGTACAGAATGCGGAACTTGCGCTGATGTATGCCCTTCAGAAGCTATTAGCCAGGGATAATACAATCCGTCAAGGTTTAAAAAGAAAAATGGCTGTTCTCAATGAGAGCAGCCATTTTATTTGATGGGGATATGAACGGTTATTTCAGTTCAGCCAATGCTTCTTTAATGCGGCGCATTGCTTCAACAATATTTTCATCGGAAGTGGCATAGCTCATACGAATACATTCGGGAGCACCGAATGAAGCACCGCCTACACAAGCCACATGACCCACTTCGAGCAGATACATGGCTAAATCATCCGAATTGTTGATTTGTCGGTCACCCGCTGCTTTTCCAAAGAATGAATCACATTTTGGGAACAGGTAGAAAGCACCTTGTGGGTTGTTTACTTCAAATCCCGGTATTTCTTTAGCCAACTTTACAATCAGGTCACGACGGCGTTCGAATGCTTTACGCATTTCTTCCACCGGAGCTTGAGTTCCTGTGTATGCAGCTTCGGCGGCTTTCTGAGAAACAGAGCAAGGACCTGATGTGTACTGTCCTTGCAGTTTATTCACTGCTTTGACCAGCCATTCGGGACCGGCAATGAAACCGATTCTCCATCCGGTCATTGCATACGCCTTCGACACACCGTTCACGATAATCACACGGTCATGGATTTCAGGGAATTGGGCAATGCTTTCGTGCTTGCCGATGTAATTGATGTGCTCGTAGATTTCATCTGCTATCACATATACCTGAGGATGCTTTGCCAATACTGCTGCCAGGCCGGCCAACTCTTCTTTGCTGTAAACAGAGCCTGTCGGATTAGACGGTGAACAAAGAATAATAGCTTTGGTCTTGGGGGTAATAGCTGTTTCGAGTTGAGCCGGAGTGATTTTAAAGTCTTGTTCGATACCGGCTGCTACAATCACAGGAGTACCGTCTGCCAGTTTTACCATTTCAGGATAACTTACCCAATAAGGAGCCGGAACGATAACCTCGTCACCGCTGTTGACTAAAGCCATGATGGTGTTGCAAACCGATTGCTTGGCTCCGTTGGCACAAGAAATTTGCGTTGCAGTATAGTCCAGTCCGTTTTCATTTTTCAGCTTGGCCACAATAGCATTGCGAAGTGCAGGATATCCCGGCACGGGAGAGTATCTTGAGAAGTTATCATCTACTGCTTTCTTCGCTGCTTCTTTGATATGGTCGGGGGTATTGAAATCCGGTTCACCCACGCTCAGGTTAATTACATCAACTCCTTGAGCTTTTAACTCACTACTTTTTTGTGACATTGCCAGCGTTGCTGATGGAGACAAACGATTCAGGCGGTCTGATAATTGGTTCATTGCTATTGTTTTTTATGTGTTTAAGTTTACTTGCTGCAAAATAAGTTATTATATCTCAATTATGAAAGTGAATCGGGCAAAATCATATTAAAAAAGATATGATTTTGCCCGATATGTAGAAATATTATTTGCTAAAGTGTAAAGTGTGCCCCATTCTGTCTTTTTTTGTTTTCAGATATCGTTCATTGTATTTATTGGGCGTTGTTTCGATGGGGATGTTTTCTACTACAGATAAGCCGTAGGATTCCAAACCGACTCGTTTTACGGGATTATTAGTGAGAAGACGCATTTTGGTGATGCCGATGCTGCGTAGTATTTCGGCTCCTACACCATAGTCGCGTTCGTCGGCCTGATGACCGAGACAGATATTGGCATCCACGGTGTCCATACCGTCTTCTTGCAGTTTATAAGCTTTCATCTTTTCCATCAGGCCGATTCCTCTTCCTTCCTGATTCAGATACACTACTGCTCCTTTGCCTTCTTTTTCTATCATTTGGAGAGCCTTGTGCAACTGCTCGCCGCAATCGCAACGCATGGAACCGAAAATATCACCGGTGGCGCATGAAGAGTGTACGCGTACCAATACCGGTTCTCCTTCTTTTATTTCGCCTTTAATGATGGCAATATGTTCCAAGCCGTTGCTTTTCTGACGGAAAGGAATCAGACGGAAGTGACCGTATTCGGTAGGCATGTCTACTTCTACACCTTTTTCTACCAGGGATTCACTTTTCAGGCGATAAGCAATGAGGTCACGGATGGCAATGATTTTCAGGTTAAACTTTCGGGCCTTTTCAATCAGCTGAGGCATACGAGCCATCGAGCCGTCTTCGTTCATTATCTCGATAAGGGCTGCAGCAGGCTGAAGTCCTGCCAGACGTGCCATGTCGACAGCCGCTTCAGTATGTCCCGCACGTCTCAATACACCTTTATTTTGTGCATACAAAGGATTGATATGTCCCGGACGTCCGAAAGTAGCGGAAGTTGAATTTGGGTCAGCCAATGCCTGAATCGTAGCGGCACGGTCATGAGCCGAGACGCCGGTTGTGCAGCCTTCCAATTTGTCGATGGTGACTGTGAAAGGAGTTCCTAATATAGAGGTATTGTTACTAACTTGTTTTTCAAGTTCCAACTCGGCGCAACGCTCCAATGTAATAGGGGCGCATAGCACACCGCGACCTTCTTTTAGCATGAAGTTCACTTTTTCGGGAGTTATCTTTTCGGCAGCGATAATGAAGTCACCTTCGTTTTCACGGTCTTCATCGTCTACTACAATGATAAATTTACCTTCACGGAAGTCTGCTATTGCTTCTTCAATGGTATTCAGTTTGAAATCTTCCATAGTCAAATTATAAATGATTCATTTTTTATTCTATCTTGAATTTCGCGGCTGGTCTTTATGATATTCTTCAAATCTTTGTCCAGTCTCAGGCGGAAGCGCCAGATACGGAAATAAAAGAATACACCTATTGGGAATATGAGACCTGCCGGCAAGTTCAGCCATCGGTTGTCGAACGGACTCTTGTGAGCCTTAGTAGACAGGATGGGGTATTTATTCATAAAGTTCAGCAATGTGCCGTCTTTACTATTCGAAAGTTCTTCTATGAGGTGCTCCATTTTCTCGCTGATTCTGGCAATTTTATCGTCATGTCCGCTATTGGTGAATATACGATAATAATTGGGAGCACCTGACAATTTATGTTCGGTGTCATATATCTGACATTCATTACACAAGTCATCGAGCCGGGCCAGGATATTCGGATAATCCGGGTCTTCTATGATAACTTCTTTTTTAAATACATGGCGTGACGGACGTAACCCCAACAGCATGCGGAAGAAGTTGATATATACTTCGGCATTGAACACCACAGAATCATTATTGGACTTGTAGGTGAAGAAAGCACCTAATGGTGCCAAAACCAGCGTACTCATCCATACTCCCAATACCATATCCATTTCACCACTTTTTGCCACACGCGTAGCACCGGAGTCAATGATATAATAGATTACGAAGATCAATACGGAAATAACCACCGGCATACCCAATCCGCCTTTTCGGATAATAGCTCCCAATGGTGCGCCGATGAAAAAGAAAATCATACAACTAAGTGAAAGAGTGATTTTCTTGTGCCAGTCTGCTTTGTGCTTGCGGATATTGTTGTCTACATCCGTGGTAGGGTAACTTTTCATGTTCCATTCCGAAGCAAGAGATTCAGCTCTCTCGGCAGCATTGCCCAGCGTTTTATCCTTTTCGGATAAAGTATACGAGCTGAATAAACTGTCTGCGTTAATAATGGTCATGTGGCTTTCTATCATTTTGACAGAGTCCTTCTTGGTCAAATCAATGTCTCGGTAAGCAGACGATTTAATTTCCGAATAGAGGCTTCGTCCGATACTGTCTCCCCGAAAAGTCAAAGAGTCAATAGAATGACTGATTTCTACCATGTTTTTGCTGTCCGAACGGTCGCTAAGGAAACTTCCGTCAACCATGTTGAAACCTCCGTCGAATTCAATAATAGTATGTTTTTCTCTGAAAGTTTCGCGTCGGTAGGGAACATTATTCGAAGAAATGCTTTGCGATTTCAAATTCTCAAACTGTTCACCATTATATAAATGAAGATAAAGATGCTGTTTGTCGGCAGTCATCTCCATCTTGCCTTCTGAAGCCCAAATGATATGTGCATTCTCAAATCCATCGGAGAAGTTGTAGATGAGTATATCTTTCAGCATTCCTGTTTTGCGGTCTTTCTGCTTTACATATATATTATATCCTTCGATTTCATCATAAAAGACTCCTTCCGGGATGTCAAGTTCTGGTGAAGTCTGCTTCATGGATACCAATAATGTCCACAATTTCATCTGGGCTTTTGGCGCAACTACATTCTGAAAGTAGAAAGAGATACAACTGAGAAACAGACAGAAAAATACGAGGGGACGGATAATTCGCAGCAGAGGGATACCTGCTGCTTTCATAGATAGCAATTCATAGCGTTCTCCGAAATTGCCGAATGTCATCAGTGCAGCCAACAGGATGGCTAAGGGTAATGACAAGGGTATCAATGTAAGGGCCGAGTAAAAAAAGAACTGAGCCAATACACTCATCTCCAGACCTTTTCCCACCAATTCATCTACATATCGCCATAAGAACTGCATCATGAAGATGAAGAGACAAATGAAAAAAGTTCCAATAAAGAGCATCAAAAAGCTCTTAAGGATAAATATATCTAATTTTTTTATGCGTAGCATTATTCCATTTTGTGCAACTATCAAGGTACAAAATTAGCATAAAAAATGGAGAGCAGAGTTATGTTTTGAATATTTTTAAAGAATTACAGTCCACTTACTCGTTTCAACTTTTCTATTTCAGAGTCCCACAGCTCTTTAACGTCCTCTTTTTCATCGGGTTCTGCCCAATCTGTAACTTCCAGCATATAGTCTCCGGTCAGTTCGTTATATACCATTTTCAGTTCGAAGTAAGCTTTCGGCTCTTCATCATCCAGCCAATGAAACCGTATGAAACTGTTCGTTCTGAAGTTTATTACTTCTGCTTCGCGACTTTCCGTTTTACCCCATTTGAAGGTGAATACTTTATCTTTGAATGTTATTTTATCTGCAAACCAAGTCTCTAAGCCTGATGGGGTGCTTATTATGGACCAGACGACATTACCGGAGCCGGCTTTCAACATGTATTCTAAACGAATTTTTTCTTTTCCCATAGGTGTTAGCTTATTTAAAGTTTCTGCAGGCAAAATAAACCAAATTTTCTATATTCACATAATAAATACATTGTTTTTTTGCTTTTTAATTGTCTGAAATGTAGTATTTATTGAGATAAAAAACATTATTATGAAGAAAAAGTTTAGAATAGGCTTGTGAAATTCAAAATTAAGCTCTATCTTTGCACCCGCAAATCAGAAATGATGGCGGGATAGCTCAGCTGGTTAGAGCGCATGATTCATAATCATGAGGTCCCCGGTTCAATCCCGGGTCCCGCTACAAAGAAA
>OOCJ01000278.1_pt1 | contig 45867 bp, 31 predicted proteins | sample 1671481 | NCBI WGS metagenome assembly OOCJ01 (sample SAMN06348161, study PRJEB24527) | human gut metagenome | biome: human gut; feature: ankylosing spondylitis patient; material: feces | host: Homo sapiens | place: China | collected 2015-10 | reverse complement strand
GATAAGCAAAATAATATATAAATACATTACAATCATGCTACATTTTTTAAGAATTGAGTCTACAGCTATCCAGATACAACATATAACGTAAAAAACTATTCCACACATGGCAATACCACCGCAAACCGGCTTCCCCGCCCTACTTGCGACTCCACTTCGATACACCCGCCCAACTTTTCTGCTATAGCCTTGCAGATGGCAAGCCCCAATCCCACACCTTGCGAAAACTCACTGCGCTTATAGAAACGGGCGAAAATCATCTCCTGCTCCTCTTTCGGAATACCGATTCCGGTATCTTCCACGTAAATGCTCACCTCGTTGGTAGCAGGCCGGTAGATGTATCCCAACTTGATGTAGCCTTGGGGCGTGAATTTATTGGCATTGTTCAGAAAGTTCGTAATGACCTGCGTCAGCCGTATGCAGTCCACGTTCACAAAGACATCCCTGTCGGAGAAATCCGTGACAAACTCCAGTGACGGGTTAATCAGCACACTATGTGTCTGGTAAATCGTTTCGAGCAGATGATGAACACTCTCCCGGCGCAGGTCGAAAGACATGTTTGCAGTCTCCATGCGCGAGAGCTGCAGTACATCGTCCACCAGTTTCAGCAGCAGTTTGGTATTGGTGTTGATGATGCCTGCATACTCCTGCTTCTCCGCTCCGGACAGCTCCGGATCGTACACCAGCAGATTGGCAAAACCCGCTATGGCATTGAGAGGTGTACGTATCTCATGGCTCATGTTGTTCAGGAACGACTGTTTCAGTTCGGCATGCTCTGCCAGACGACGGGCACGTATCAGTTCCTCTTCATGGTCCTTGATGTCCTGAATGTTCTGCAACACTCCAGTAATGATATGCCTGCCGCCTGTGGTTGCAGACAGCGTACTGTAACGCAGTTCCCACCATTCGTATCCCTCTTCTGTGAAATCGAAGCGGTACTGCCCTTTGTGGCTGCGCACAGTTTCCGACGCGCGATAATTGCGGTAGAACCGCCCCCGGTCGTCAGGATGGATAAAATCCATTATCTCGTCCAAAGTGATACGCTCACGCGGGTGATGGATAACCTCATAGAAGTGCGCGTCGCAGATAATCCCCTCACCTTCCATACGCCATACGTATGTGGAACTTCCACTGATGGCAAGTGCCAGCGTCTCGTGCTCGTAACGCAGGGAGTGCAGTGCCTCGTGTTTACGCCTGCGCTCCACGGAAAGACTTCGGATGAGGAAACCTATCAGCAACAACAGAAGCAGACCGAAAAGGGATGCCATATATAATAAGGTGTAACGGTAACGCTCCGTAAAGGGCATGTACATTATGGTGTATTCCTTGGGAATACAGCTCAGAGGAATACCGTAGCGTTGCAACACGTGCCAGTTCACCACGTACCGTTTGGCACAGTACCTCACTTGCTCGGCAGGCATCCTTCCCCGAAGACGTTCGGCGATACCCTGCCCCATATCATCCAGTTGCGTTTCAATAGTGGCGAAATAGCCGCCCAAAGCATAGTCCGACAGACCAAAGCCTTTATTTACCGTCGCGAAGCAGGGATTTTGAAAGAAACTGGCAGAGTGCACGGTTATGAAGTTACGGTGAGTAAAAAGGCATAGCGTACGGCTGCCATATCCCGTCCACGCCACTTGGGTAAGTGAGAGCGAGTCGCTGTTGAGACGAACAATGGCTGTAGTGTCGAAACGTTCGTTTTCCCAGTTCACGCCGGGAACCAAGGACGGCAGATCATCGCCCAACTTCCGGTGAGTCGAAACGTGCATGCCCACCCGTCCGCAGTAAATCTCGTAGCCTTGTCCGTCGAACTGTTTCATGAGGTCCTCCCATATGAAGCGGTCGAGCACATTGTTACGGTTTATCACGCACACACGGGATTTGCCCATGATACGCTCCAGCATACGTACGGTATTTAGATAGTCGGGAGCATCGGCATAGCCCGTCACATTGGGATAGCGTTCCAACAGTTGGCGATTGGGATAATTCACGCCGCTGAACACCACAGGCAAGTCGTGCAACAAAGGATTGCCGCAGGCCATGAGCGAGTAAGTGGCCTGATCATCCAGCACTGCCACAAGATGGGCGCCCCAGCGGGTAAAATCATCAATGAAATCCGAACAGAACTCCTCTTCCTTATCGGACAGCAGACCGTCGCAGTTCAGGAAATATTCGCGGAAATCGCAGGACAAGCCACGCTTTGCCAATGCCTCACATAGCAACCGGCGGGTGCGCTCCGCATCTGGATACCCCTCTTCGTAGGAGTGGACAAGAGCTATCTTATACTGCCTGGCATAAGGCTTATGCCCGCATCCCGACAGGCAAAGCAGAATTAGCCAGCAAGGCAACAGGACAGCTATTGTCTTTATGTTCATTTTGTTTGTTCTTCTTTTGCACTTGCCAAGATAGTAATACATACCGGAAACAAATTGTTTTGAATATCGTTGATATTATAAAATTAAAAAAACATTGCCGCTTTTATTTTTGAATGCCCTGCACCATACTTGCCGAGATGCCAACAGTACGTCATCATCTACCACCGCCTTTTCTTCCTACAGGCTTTCTGCAATGCCACACCGAACAGACAGCAAGCGCATTTCAATTCTTTTGGGGAGAGTTTATCCAAATTGTCGAGAATACCGGAGATCGAATAGTTTTTATCAAGAAACTCATAAGGGTCGGCAGCTTCTTCCAAATCCTGCTTCATCAGGCAGGTGCATAGAGGACTTTTATCCATTAGTTTATTTTTTGGGTTTATGTAAGGGGTTATCTTATCTGCTTTACAAAAACATGTCGGGAAAACACCCATCGAAAAAACACACCTCACTCCCCTTACGGAAAGAAGGACGCTCAAAGATAACACTTTTTGCCATTATTTACATGATTATGGATAAATAATACAATAAAAAAGAAGAAATAAGCCGTATGACAGGAACATTACAACGGCTGTACCGAATTTGATAAGAGTGAGTGAAATGAATACCTAACTAAATCAGTTCGTTACGCCAACATAGTAATATACTAAGCGATATTTTTACCGACATGAAATCGATGAATCTGTAAGAAAACAAAACGGGAGGAACTGTCCTTTACAGGACAACTCCCCCCGTCTTTTTCAGAGTTTTTTGAAATGATGTTACATCCTATTATTGCATAACAGGTGCCATTTCATCCCATGTGTAAGCATTATCTTCCTTGCTGTAGTAGAACGACATAGCATAATTACCATTGCCACGTCCGCCGTATATCTTATAGATAACAGTATAGCTTATATCCGGGTCGGGATTATTCACCATATCGGGCAGCAGGATAAGCGGGAAGGCTTCTTTTGCCAGACGTTCGTCCATGATAGCCTGGATTTCCTCATCTTTCAAATCGTTCAGATAGCCGTCTACATTGTAATATTGAGTCCAAGTGGAATACTTGTTGTTGATATTGTTATTCTTTGTATCGGCGCCGAAATAGTACTCGGAAGTTGTGTTCTGCGTACTCATAAACTCCGGTTTGTTTTCCTTCACCCACTCTACCAACTTAGTGTATTCAGCATTGGTGAGAGACAGTTCCTTGATATCGCTGATAAGGTTGGAGAGCTTCCATTCCTTGCCGTCGAATTTCATCACTGTGATGCGCTCGGTAACGGAAACAACAATGGATGCCTTCGGGTTATATACCTCCCAAGCGGAACCGTTGTAACGGTAAATAGTTTTTTTCTCTTTACCGGATACTTTATAAGTTACTTCTACAGTCAGACCTTCCTTGGCAACATAGGTATATTTGTTCTGCAGGAATATCGGCAAATAAGCATCAGCCTGCTCATCGGAAACAAATGTGTCATTAGCTCCCGGCTCGCCAGCTTCTATACCCATAGCGTCATAATCCTGCTCTTCCAATGGAAGTTTCTTATCTGCATCGTAAGGAATAAGCGGCTCTTCTGTCCAACCGTCTGCACCTTTTTTGTAGTATTTAGCCTGAGTAGTGGTAACTCTGTTACTATAATATTTATATATTATCTTGCAGATAAATCCTTCCGCCTTGTCAGCATACTTCCCTGCACAGAAATCCGGCAGATAGTCATTCGGATCGATTCTATACGAGAAGTTATCATGTTCACCCGGTTCATTCTTGCCCGTGCCCATTGCATCATAATCTGCTGTGCTCAACTCATAGGCATCTTCATAAGCAGGTTCTTTCTCCTGAGAAGGCATCACATCCGCCACCTTCACCTTAATCTTTGCCGATGATCCCTTATCACAATACGGATAGGTATCCTTAAGCATTTCGATCAATGCTTTTTCTATGGTCGCCTTTCCTGACTCTTCATCACCCTGCACAAGGCTGAAATAGCCTTCGGTAGGATACTTCCCGGTAAATTCTCCTTCGTAGTAGACAACGTCTGTCAGAGGTTCCTGGTCGAAGCCGGGGAAGTTATCTTCATTATAGTCGCACGCCGTCATCAGGAACGAGGCAGCGCACAAGCCGTATATTAACTTTTTATTCATAATTATAGCTCTTAAAGGTTTAGAAATTGAATTTCAAGCGTACGGAATAAGTACGGCCGAAACCGTAAAGTACACGTGTTGCGGTTTCCCAATCGTGCTTGCTGCCATCGCGTGCATCGGCAATGTATTCCTGATCCAAGAGGTTGTTAACGTTACCGCTCAAAGTGGCACGTACCTTACCGAAGTCGAAGGAATAACCCGCACTCAGGTCGAATGTATGGTAGGAAGGTATCTCCCAAGGTTCTGTAACCACGTATTCATTACCCATACCAGCTTGTCCCGCATCAATGTCGTATCCGGCATAGTTACGGGCAAAGAAGTTCCAGTCCAGACTGAGGCGCAAACCTTTCATAGGACGTACATTCACACCCAAAGCGGCTGTAGTCTGTGCCGAACCACCTACGTGGATGTTGTCCATCTTGATGTTGGCACGGTATTGCTCTGCATTAGCCATATCGCTCACTACCTCACCGGTCTTCAGGTCGGCAAGCATCTGACCTGCTCCGTTGTAGTAGAAACCTTTCGCGTTACCGTTCCAACGCCAGTCTCCCCAAGAGAACATACCCGTTACATCAAGCCATCTAAGCGGCTTGGCAACGAAATCAAGCTCTATACCCATGTGGTTGGCATTGGCTCCGGTCATGTTCAGCGTCCAGCGGTCTTCTATCTCTACACCTTCCTCATTCTCATAGTCGTATGTACCTGAGTCGTAGAGTGCCTTGTCTTTCCAACGGGTGTAGTAGGCGTTCACATTGGCTGTAAAGAAACCGGTACGGAAACCGTAGCCCAACTCAAAGGACATTACTTTCTCGTTCTTGGCATCGCCGTTGCGTGCATGTGAGTTCTGAGAATTGATGAAAGATGTATCGAACATCGGAGCGCGGTTGATATAACCGGCATTGAAGTAGATGTTGTTGTACTCGTTGAGGTTATAGTTAATACCGCCTTTGACGTTTCCGCCCAGGTAGTGTTTCTTGTCGGACTTGGCATGTGCCTTGTCGTAATACAGACGGTCGTAACGCCAGTAGCTGGTATTTGAAAGACCGCCGGAAACAAATGCGCTCAGCTTGTCGTAGTTGTATTCCAACTGTGCGAATACACCTTCAGACATTACAAAGCCGTCATAGTCGCGGTATATCACATCGCCTACTCCCAGCTTTTGATTCTTGAAATTGGGATCGGCAGCCGCCGCATTATTCTCCACACGTACATTTTTACGGTTGTCTATATCCACGAAGTATGAACCGCCAAAAAGGTCGGTAATCACATTCTGGTGCAATCCTTTGTAGTAACGCAAGTCAATACCGCCATAAAAGTCGAAGTTCTCGCCGAACTTGGTGGTGTAAGTGGAAAGCAATCCATACCATGTATGGTTGTTCATTGCCTTGGACATTATCATCTTAGAACCGGTAGTACTTGCCGCATTCATGGCTTCTACCTCATCGTATGCAAATGTGCCGTCCACTTCGCGGAATTCATTGTTCACCAATCCGTTGCTTGCACCATACCACTTGCTGCGGTTGGCAGCATCGCCCGAACCGCTGTAACCGTTACCGCGACCGATGGATACGTACAGTGCCGTACTCAAACTTGATTTGCGGTCTATCTGCCACAGATGGTTCAACGAAATCTGCGGCTTGTGGTATGAGTTTCTGGATGAGTTGAATACCTGTCCGTTTCTGTAACCGAAAGTAGGATTGTACTTATAAGGACTGTCCTCGCCCATGTATTGCTTTACGCGCTGCCATTCCTTGATGGTAAGTCCGTTCTGATTGTTGCGCTGATTGTGCCACTGCGGAGCACCGAACGCAGTCAGAGACAACTGGTGATTATCGTTGAAACGCTTGGCAACACTGGCAAACCAGTTGTAGCCTTCGAACTCCGTACCCTGGATGTATCCGTCGCCCCAGGTCTTACCACCCAGCAATGTGAACGCCCAACCGTCTTTGGACAAACCGGACGATACGCTGAAAAGGATTTTATTGTAACCGTCATTACCCATGCCGTAAGACACAAATCCGCCTCTCTTGGCTTCCGTACTCTTTGTTACGATGTTAATAGAACCGCCCACTGCCGGAACAGATACTTTGGCAGCACCCAAACCGCGCTGTACCTGCATGCTACGGGTTACATCGGACAGTCCGGCCCAATTGGACCAGTACACCTTCTGGTTCTCCATACCGTTCATGGGCACACCATTAATCATCATAGCCACGTTCTCACTCTTGAAACCGCGGATACGTGTTTGGGCATCACCATAACCACCACCGTCTTTAGTGGTATAGATACCCGGAGTGGATTTCAGAATTTCGGGAAACTCCTGCGAACCGAGTTTTTCTTCAATGAACACCGGGTCTACGGTAGATACCGCTACCGGAGTTTTACGGGCCACTGCAACGGACGATGTAATCGTCACATCCGACAGCATCACTGCATCAGGTTGCATCTTGATAGTTCCCAGCTCTACGGAAGCACCCTTCTGTGTAATCTTTTTCTTCTGGTCTTTATAACCGATGTATTTGAAAAGTAACGTGGCATTCGAAGCAACGCTTTGCTTGAAATAGCCGTCAATGTCGGTCACGGAACCTTGAGTGGTTCCCTCTACCATAACGGCAGCACCTACCAAAGGTTCGCCGGTTTCAGCGTCGACAAGCTGACCATGCACTGTGGTCTGAGCCCATGCTGCGGAAGTAAATACCAACAACACGGCAACCAACAGAAATTGAATTAGATGTTTTCTCATAATTCTGCTTTTTGTTAATAGATAGTGTTAATTAAAGTTTAAAATAATATTGAGTTGCAAATATACTATTTATATATCAAATAATTATTACGTTTGCACTACATTTTTTCAGCCTAATAAAGCATTCTAAAAACTTTTTAAAAGAAAGAAACTCCACAAATAGCTTGCAGAATTTCTTTTTATTACAGATAAAGCAGGTATACTTTCAGTTTAAAACCCGAACTAATCATTCATTAACTTTCTATAACGAACGCGAGTAGGTTCTTCCTTACCCAAACGTTTCAGTTTATTTTCTTCGTACTCCGAATAGGAGCCTTCAAAGAAAAATACATTAGAATCACCTTCAAATGCAAGAATATGCGTACAGATACGGTCGAGGAACCAACGGTCGTGACTGATAACAACAGCACATCCGGCAAAATCCTCAAGACCTTCTTCGAGAGCACGCAGTGTATTGACGTCAATGTCATTGGTGGGTTCGTCAAGAAGCAACACATTGCCTTCTTCCTTGAGACAGAGAGCCAGGTGAAGACGGTTGCGCTCACCGCCGGAGAGTACACCGCAAAGCTTTTCCTGATCTGCGCCGGAAAAATTGAAACGCGACAAGTAGGCACGGGCATTGATATCGCGCCCCCCCATGCGGATGAGGTCGTTGCCGCCGGAAATTACCTGATAAACGCTCTTATTAGGATCGATGTCCTTGTGCTGCTGGTCCACATAGGCTACTTTTACGGTCTCTCCTACCTCGAACTCGCCGCTGTCGGGCGTATCCAGCCCCATAATAAGGCGGAAAAGAGTGGTTTTACCCGCTCCATTAGGACCAATGATGCCTACAATACCATTAGGCGGCAACATGAAATTAAGGTCGTCAAACAAGAGTTTGTCGCCAAAAGCTTTTGCTACATGCTTAGCTTCAATAACCTTGTTGCCCAGACGGGGGCCGTTGGGGATGAAGATTTCGAGCTTCTCTTCTTTTTCCTTCACGTCTTCGTTCAGCAGTTTGTCGTAAGAGTTCAGACGGGCTTTTCCCTTTGCCTGACGGGCTTTGGGAGCCATACGCACCCACTCCAGCTCGCGTTCCAACGTCTTGCGGCGTTTGCTGGCAGTCTTTTCTTCCTGCTCCATGCGCTTGGTCTTTTGTTCGAGCCAGCTGGAGTAGTTGCCTTTCCAAGGAATACCTTCGCCACGATCGAGTTCGAGTATCCAACCTGCCACATGGTCGAGGAAGTACCGGTCGTGAGTTACAGCAATTACCGTACCTTCGTACTGCTGCAAGTGCTGCTCCAGCCAGTCGATAGATTCGGCATCAAGGTGGTTGGTAGGCTCATCGAGAAGCAGTATGTCGGGCTTTTGAAGCAACAGACGACAGAGTGCCACACGACGGCGTTCACCACCGGAAAGATGTTCTACCGACTGGTCTTCGGGTGGACAACGAAGCGCATCCATCGCACGCTCCAGCTTACTGTCGAGATTCCAGGCATCGGTAGCGTCGATGATGTCCTGCAGCTCCGCCTGACGGGTGAAGAGCTTGTCCATCTTGTCCTGATCTTCGTAGTATTCGGGCAGTCCGAACTTCTGATTGATTTCCTCGTACTCTGCCAGCGCATCTACAATGGGCTGTACGCCTTCCATCACCACTTCTTTCACTGTCTTCGCGGGATCGAGGTAAGGCTCCTGAGCCAAATATCCTACCGAATATCCGGGCGAGAACACCACTTCGCCCTGATAGGATTTGTCCAAGCCGGCGATAATCTTCAGCAAGGTCGATTTACCCGAACCGTTCAAACCGATGATACCGATTTTCGCTCCGTAGAAGAACGAAAGGTAGATGTTCTTCAACACCTGCTTATTGTTCTGCTGAATGGTCTTGTTCAGCCCTACCATAGAAAAGATAATTTTCTTATCGTCTACTGTTGCCATGTGAGTTAAGTATAAAATATAAAGTATAAAATATAATGTTCGAGATGAAGTGTGAGACTCCTGCACACGAAATTTCGGTACAAAGATAAGAAAAAAAGCGAAAATCTTTTGCAACTTTCAAAAAAGTATCTATCTTTGCACTCGCTTAACAGCAATAAGGATTGATTCGCTAGCTCAGCAGGTAGAGCACAACACTTTTAATGTTGGGGTCTTGGGTTCGAGCCCCAAGCGGATCACTCAAACAAATAAGAAAAACAAGAAAATCCCTGATAATCAACAGTTATCAGGGATTTTTATTTTTTCCGACACTGCATTTTACCGCAAAAAGAAGCAATAATCACAGGTGGAATAGGTGGACTTGAAAGACACCTTGCAATGTCCACCGAGTTATAGCATACTTCATTGATTTTCCGCATTTTGTATCAGCGTAATCCGACTCGTTGGAATTAATTTTGTAACATTTAATTTTGTGAGTATGGCTATGCAAAGAAACTATTTTACGATTCTTTTCTTCATCAAGAAGTCCAAACTTCTGAAGAACGGTGAGGCACCTATTTGTATGCGTATAACAGTCAACGGACAACGGGCGGAAATACAGATTAAAAGAAGTGTGGAAGTTTCCAAATGGAACTCCCAAAAGGAATGCACTGCCGGCAAGGACAGAAAAGCGATGGAGTTGAACCATTATCTGGATACGGTCCGGACAAAAGTCCTAAAAATACACAGGGAACTGGAGCAGGACGGCAAACCGATTACAGCCGATATACTGAAAAGACGTTACTACGGTGAAGGGGACTCTCCCAAAATGCTGTTGGAGGTCTTTAGAGAACACAACCGCAAATACAGGGAACTGATGGGAAAGGATTATGTAGCCGGAACCGTACTGAGGTATGAACGGACTGCAAGATATCTGGAAGAACTGCTGCAAAAAGAATACGGAATGAACGATATCCCGCTGAAAGAAATAAACCATGAATTCATTACAAAATTTGAGCACTATGTAAAGACTGAAAAATCATGCGCCCAAAATGCAGCCGTCAAGTATCTGAAAAATCTCAAGAAGATTATAAAAACGGCACTTGTAAACAAATGGATAACGGATGACCCTTTCCTGGAAATCCATTTCAAACAGACCAGAACAAACCGGGCATTCCTCACGGAAGAAGAACTTGGCATACTCTTGAAAAAAGAGTTCACCATCCCCCGGTTACAGACAGTAAGGGACATATTTGTCTTTTGCGCACTGACCGGGCTAGCCTTTACCGATGTACAGCACCTGAAGCATGACCATATAATAAAGGATGGCAATGGGGAATACTGGATAAGAAAAGCCCGCGAAAAGACGGACAACATGTGTGACATACCTTTACTGGACATTCCACGGATGATCCTGGAGAAATACAAGGGACACCCGGAATGTATGAAAAAAGGGGTGTTGCTGCCAGTGCCCAGCAACCAGCGAATGAACAGTTACCTGAAAGAGATAGCCGATACATGCGGTATCACCAAACCGCTGAGTACCCATGTCGCGAGACATACATTCGCAACCGTTGCGCTTGCCAACAGGGTTTCAATGGAATCTGTCGCCAAAATGCTTGGACATACGGACATCAGGACAACCAGAATATATGCACGGATTCTGGACAAGACCGTGTCCGAAGAAATGAAAGGAATGAGGAGCAAATTTGTACACCTATAAACCTAAACAAGTCCGACATTTCAATGAAATGCAAAAACAGTGAAGCGGAAGGGGGTACTAATTGTTACTGCTAAAAAACAAACGGGAAGAATTGAATCCACATTCTTCCCGTCAAGTAATATTATTACTGTATTTCCCGATAATTTATATATGCAATATTCATGCTATTAAAGTGTAGCAAAAATCATCAGTAACAACGATTGTTTTTCGTGAGAAAATTTGTTGCTTGTTATTTTGGGGTTGCTTTCTTACGTATTACCGGCTGCTGACATGGAAGTAATCTTGAATTTGAAGTTCAAACAAATGACCACATTCGACGGAATGCCTATCGATAAAGTCCTAAAGATATATCAGGATAGGTTACTATAAAGTTATGTATAAGGAAAAATTATTGTAAGATGTTTATTAGAAAATAAAAAATCTTCTAAAGAATTGGAATAATATTTTATAATGTATAACCTAAGTTTTGATAATATGAGCCTTCTTTTTTTGCCCCTACAGAAGCTTCTTCCTTTCCCCTCTCTTTTCTCGCCGGCAACGAAAAAAAACTTTTCTTCCCAGTTGACTTATCCGAAATTTTAAATACCTTTGTACTTGAAATGGTTCTGTTTTGTCCGTCCGGGCAAGCAGATTAAAAGGGAATCGGGTGAAAATCCCGGACAGTCCCGCTGCTGTGAAGCTCCATTTTCAACTTTGCGAAAAATACTTATGCCACTGATGTAACAATTACATTGGGAAGGTTTCGCGAGGGGAGTCAGTCAGAAGACCTGCCATCATTCATTACCTACTGTCCTCTGGGGTTAGGACAATGGTCAGTTTTAAGTTTACATTTTTTAAGCTTGTGAGTTTTTGAGTCCTTTAGCCAATGCAAAGCAATAACTTACAAACTCAAAAACTAAAGACCTAAATACTTAAATATTAAACATACAACGCGTATGATGTATTGCAAATGCAGAAGGCATCTGTCCTTCGATATTCTACTGTTCCTTGCGATTTGCATTGGAGGGAATACGCCCTTATGGGCACAAAGTAGGCTGGACAGCATCCAACAGTTGGACGAAGTGGTGGTCACCGCCAAGTCGTACAAGGAAGTTATCCCTGCGCAGAAAATGGACAAGCTCACTCTACAGTCGCTGAACAGTTTCTCCGTGGCCGATGCCATCCGTTACTTCTCGGGTATCCAAATCAAGGATTACGGAGGAATAGGTGGACTAAAAACTGTGAACATCCGCAGCCTGGGTACCCACCATGTGGGAATTTTCTATGACGGCATCCAATTGGGAAACGCCCAAAACGGACAGGTGGATTTGGGTAAATTCTCATTGGAGAACATGGAAGAAATCTCGCTTTACAACGGGCAGAAGAGCGAAATTTTCCAACCGGCCAAGGACTTCGGTTCTTCAGGCTCAGTGTACCTGCGTTCGCGCACGCCACAATTCGCCGAGGGAAAGAAGTATAATCTGAAAGCCACCGTCAAGGGAGGCTCATTCGATTTGATCGACCCTTCCATCCTCTACGAATACAAGTTCAGTGACCGGATGAGTGCTTCGTTCAACGCAGAGGTTATCAACTCGTCCGGAAAATACAAGTACCGCTACAAACGGGTGTATCCCAACACCCACCAGGTGATGTACGACACTACCGCCGTGCGCCAAAACGGTGATGTATTCTCCACTCGGATCGAAGCCGGACTCTATGGCAAAATACCCGAAGGCTTCTGGCGAATAAAAAGTTACTTTTATCACTCCAACAAGGGTATTCCCGGAGCCATTGTAAATAATGTATGGAAGAACTCGCAGCGGCAGACCGACCGGAATTTTTTTACACAGGGCACTTTCCAGAAATCCCTGTCCCGCCGGTTCGACCTGCAAGCCAACGTGAAGTACGCCTACGATTATATGAACTATGTTAACCCGGACACCACGTTAATGCTGATAGACAACACCTTCAAGCAACAGGAAGTGTATGCCTCCGTGGCAAGCAAATATGCCGTCAACCGCGTTTGGGACATCGCCCTTTCGGCCGACATGCAATATAACGTTCTACACTCGAACATGGACGGCTTTGTCTTCCCCCGCCGACTGACCACTCTGGTGGCAGTGGCCACTGCGCTCGACTTGGGTAAAGTAAAGATACAGAGCAGCTTGCTCGCCACTTGGGTGCGCGAACGCATTCGCTCCGGCAACACAGCTCAGGAAGATTCAGCCAAGGCAGCTCCCGACAAGCGGGAATTTACTCCTGCCGTCTTTCTGTCTTACAAGCCCTTCAAGAGACACGATTTCAACATCCGCGCCTTCTACAAGCAGATATTCCGTATGCCCACCTTCAACGATCTGTATTATACGGACATCGGCAATATTGCCCTGCGCCCCGAGTTCACCCACCAGTACAACCTTGGGATGCAGTATGGAAAGACGTTCAAACGCGGATGGATAAGCCGCATCGACCTGCAGGCAGATGCCTACTACAACGAGGTGACGGACAAAATCGTGGCCGTGCCCAAAGGAAACGGGCAGTACCGTTGGATGATGATGAACCTGGGCTACGTGGAAATACGGGGCATTGACGCCTCGTCCACCACAGAATTCCGCCTGCCTTGGGACATCCTGCTGAACCTGCGCCTGACCTACACCTACCAGAAAGCACAGGACTTTACGAAACGCAAAAGCGACGTGCTACAAAACCTGACCTATGGCGGTCAAATTCCTTATATACCTTGGCACAGCGGGTCGGTCATCGCTGGCATCCACTGGCGATCGTGGCAGTTGAACTACAGCTTCATCTATGTAGGCGAACGCTACCACAGTTCAGCCAACATACGCGAAGACTACGAACAGCCATGGTACACGCACGACATGGCCCTCATTAAAAACTTCAAGGTCAAGGATACCAACCTGCGCTTGGCACTGGAGGTCAACAACCTGCTGGCACAAGACTACGAGGTAGTACTGAACTATCCCATGCCCAAACGCAACTACAAACTGTCATTCACTGTTGAAATATGAAGCAGAACATACGCTACACACTTATCAGCCTCCTGGCGCTCTGCACCCTCGGCAGTTGCCGGGACGATGTGGAGATGATTCTCTCCGAAGACGAATACACGGGCTACACCCGCACCCCGGACGGTTACCGCGGGTTCTACCTGCTCAACGAAGGTAACATGGGCAGCAACAAGTCCACACTGGACTACTATGACTTTACCACCGGCATATACACCCGCAACATCTATGCCGAGGTGAACCCCACCGTTCCCAAGGAACTGGGCGATGTGGGCAACGACATCGGCATCTACGGAAGCAAGATGTATGCCGTCATCAACTGCTCCAACAAAGTGGAGGTGATGGACTACCAGACCGCCAAACGAATCGGCCAGATAGACATTCCCAACTGCCGCTTTATCAAGTTTGCCGGGCGGTACGCCTATGTCACGTCCTATGCCGGGCCAGTGGAAATCAACCCTAACTACGAACAGATAGGTTACGTGGCCCGGGTTGACACCGCTACCCTGAAAGTGGTGAATCGCTGCCTGGTAGGATACCAACCCGACGAACTGGAAATAGTGGACGGAAAAATCTATGTGGCCAATTCCGGCGGATATATGGGTGCTGGCGAGACTTCGGGTTACGAACGCACCGTGTCAGTCATTGACATCTATACCTTCACCGAAGAAAGGCGCATTGATGTGGCCTACAACCTGGAACGCATTAAAGCCGACCGCCGGGGCGATCTGTGGGTAAGTTCGCGCGGCGATTACAAGGGGCTGCCCGCACGCCTCTTCTTCATCGACCGTAAAAAGCAGCAGGTAACCGACACCATCCCCATAGCCGCCACCAACTACTGGATAGACGATGATCTGCTTTACGTGTACGGCACAGAATGGAGCTACATTACCAACGACTGGAATATCAGTTACTCCATTGTCAATACCGTGACACACGAGATAGTTACCCGCAACATCATTACCGATGGCACCAATAAGGAAATCGAAATGCCTTACGGCATCATGGTGGACCCGGAAACCAAGGACATCTACATCACCGATGCAGGCAACTACGTGACACCCGGTGCCCTCTACTGCTTTGACAAATACGGGAAGAAGAAATGGGTGCAACGTTCGGGCAACATTCCCGGACACTTCGCGCTGGTTCCCATTTACAAGTCGGACAGTGCACAGCCTGATCCGGTGCTGCAGTTCCAATGAAAAAACACTCTTAAAAACTGATATGATTAAATGGATGAGTTTATTAGTCTACAAGTTCTTAAACCAATGTAAAGGAATAACTTAGAAACTTACAAACTCAAAAACTAACAAACTAAATACTTAAATAAAAATGAGAAAACAGTACTCTTTTCTATTATTGGCCCTCACCCTACTACTTTCCGCATGTTCCTCGGAAGATGAGAGTATGGAAGGCATCCTGCCCCCCGCCATCGCGGGGTTGGAAAGTGAATACACCCTGCTGGCAGGCGAAAAGCTGACTTTTGCCCCCACCGTGGAAAACGGAGAGCATGCCACCTGCCTTTGGACACTGGACGGTGCGGAAGTGTCGCGCGAAGCAACCTACACTTTCCTCGCTGGGAATGAAGCATATACCCACACCCTTTCTCTGCAAGTAAGCAATGAAGCCGGAAAGGACGAGAAAACCGCTCGCCTGAATGTCATCAGCCAGGGAAGCACCGTCACACTGGAAGCGCAAACTTACACGGTGGTCCCCATTGAGCTAAACGGCACCCCGCTGGGAGGAGGCACCTGGAAAGTGACCTCCGCAGCATCCGATCTGTACCGCCTCACCGGGGCCGATACCGATATCCCCTCGTTCATTGCCGCCCGCGAAGGACGCTACATCCTCACCGCCGAGAACGAAGGAAGCAAGACACATGTTCTTGTCAACGTAAAGGAGCGGTCCGGAAAGCTGACCTCCAATATTGCCTCCGTGCTTGACTATATGCCGGCACCCGGACAGTTTGTCAACGTGTTGCCCGAGTATGAGGAAGGAGACACCCACGAAGACATGGTACGCAAGGCCGGCGAGTGGCTGGTGGGGGACGAAGCCTATGCCATCACCCTGGGAGGCTGGGGCGGATACGTGGTCGTAGGCTTTGACCACACTATACCCAATGTGGCCGGATTGCGTGACTTCCGTATCAATGGCAATGCATTCGACGCGGCTGACAACGGACGACCCGATGCGCCCAAGGGAGGCAGCTGCGAGCCGGGCATAGTCATGGTGGCCTATGACAAGAACAAGAATGGACGGCCCGATGAGGACGAGTGGTACGAAATAGCCGGAAGTGGAAACTTCACCACCAAAACTGAAGCTTGGTACAGTATCGCCGTGGAGAACGGGAACGACACCGATGTGTTCCGCGACTACGAAATGACCTACTACCGACCCACCCGGGAAGAACCCGAAGAGAGCGCCGAACCAGACAACCCGTTGGCCTACATCACCATCAAGGACTATATACGCTGGACCGACAATCGGGGCAACAATGAGTACAAGGTGAAGAACGTGTACCATACTCAAACCTACTATCCCGCCTGGGTAGACGAGAACCAACTTACCTTCCACGGTATCCGCCTGGCCAACAATGCCATCAACGAAGGCAAATTCAATCCGGGAATCAATTCGGGAAGCGTCTACTTCGTACTCTATTCTTTCCGATACGGCTATGTGGACAACAGCCCCAACGTGGATGATAACTCGGCCATTGACATAGATTGGGCCGTCGACCGGGAAGGCAACCCTGTGGAACTCCCCGGTGTGGACTTCATCAAGGTGTATAACGGTGTAAATCAAGAAAACGGCTGGTTGGGCGAATGCTCTACCGAAGTGGAACGCGGTGAAGACCTCCACATGCAGGGTAAGCGCATCCCCACTCTGGAAGAATAAAACAGACAGAGAGAAATAACCATATACTAACCAAAAACGAATTGAAAACATGTATTTGAACAAATTATTTAAACTGCTTGTGTTCCTCATAGGACTGACCTTCAGCTTCACGGCCTGTGACGACCATTATGATGAACTGAAAGGGGACATCAACGACATTTACGGCCAAATTGACGAACTCAAGGCTGACATCGAGGCATTGAAAGGACAGGTCAACTCCATTCAGGGCATCGTGGATGCCATCAATGGTGGAAAAGTGGTGACCGATGTAAAGGAGACCGAAGACGGGCGAGGCTACGTAATCACTTTCAACGATGCCAGCACCATCGAAGTAATGAAAAAGATCAACGGCTCCGCCATCAGCATAATAGAAGTGGAAGGCGTGTATTACTGGGCCATCGTGACCAACGGCATCCCTGCACAACTGCTCAATGAAGCGGGTGAACCTATTGCTGTGACCGACAATACGATCGAACTCATGCTGGACGAACACGGCTACCTGACCCTGAACGGCAAGCGCGTGACCGATGCCAACGATGACTTCGTGCGCTTCAAGAAAGGCGAAAGCGGAGCCTTCTTTAAAGACATCATCGTGACGGATAAAAGCGTGACTTTCGTCCTGCCTGATGACTCGCAAATTATACTCAACAAGGAGACAGGTACTTTCCTACGCTTCGACACAGACCAGAAAACGCCCTTCTACCTGCTGAAACCAGGACGCGAAACCCGCATCAACATCAAGTTCTCGGCCAATCTCAAGACCCTCGAAGTGCTCTCTGCTCCCGAAGGATGGACTACGAACGTACATCGCGCCAACAGTTACGTGGCCGTAACTCCGCCCGCCGATGCCACCATGGGACTAGGTGAACTGCGTCTCCAGGGTACCGATGAAAACGGCCTCGTATACCTGGCCATCGCACGCGTCAGCGTGAAAGGAAGCGGATTTGCCGACCCGACAGGTGTGTTCATCCTCAACGAAGGAAACATGACCACCGAAAACGGATCGCTCATCTACATTGACAAGGAAGGCAAAGTACTGGACTACGCCTACCGTACCATGAACGGTACGGAGCTGGGCAACGTGACGCAAGACATCTACATCTTCAACAAAAAGATGTACATCATCTCGCAGAACGGAAAGACCAATGCCGTAGGAACCGGGTTCGATAATGACGGCATGCTCGTGGTGGCCAATAGCGAGACCTTGGTCAAGGAAGCCACTTTCAATGAAGAACTCTCGGCCCTGAACTGGCCCACACATATCGCCGTGCTTGATGAGAAAAACATCTTTATCCGCGATAACTACGGCGTGCACCTCTTTGACAGCGAGACAGGCACTGAAACCCTCATCGAAGGTTCCAAGGGGGCAGGCAAGCTGACCATGGCCGTAGCCGATGGAAAGGTGTTCGCTATTGCAGGCAGCAAGTTGCTCGTATTGGAAAAGGGAAAGACCACCGTTGGCAAGACCATTGACATGGGACAGCGGATTGCGGCTGTAGCCAAGGCCAACGACGGCAACCTTTGGGTAAGCATGCAAGGAAGCCCCGCGAAGATTGCCAAGGTGAACAGCAAGACCGGTGAAAACATCAAGACAAACGTTGTGACCGAGGTTAACCTTAGTGCTGGCGTAGGTGCCGGATGCTCCATCACAGCTTATCAGAATAAGCTGTACTACAGCGGACTGGGCAGTAAGATCTACCGTCACGACTTTGAAACGGGCACAACCACGATGCTGGGCGATGTCAAGGAATTCAATTCCGAAATGACCATGACCTACAATCCCATCGCTGTACATCCCATAACCGGGCACATCTACATGAACCGAATCAAGGGATATGGCTGGAATTTCCTCATCAACTCCATCTTTGAACTGGAAGACACCGGAAACGGACTGAAGATGGTGCATGAGTACCGCGACCACACCCACTTTCCAGCCGGCATCTTCTTCCCGGCCAGCTTCCCGCAAGCGGCAGGAGAATAATAAAACATGAGCAGCCATAGATTCTCTCTGCTATAGATTATGCTGTTCCGCCGTCCGCTCGGATTCTACCCGAGCGGGCGGTTTTATTTGTTCAATACTTCGGTAAATTTTACCGAAAGATTAATTGTATATTGCACCGTAAATAATAAAGCAACAAGCCGATTGTATAAAATTATTTTTATGGAAATTAAATTAAGATTAGAAGAAGAAAAAAGTATCGTCTTGGCATTGGCCGCAGATGACGATATTTACACAATCGGCAAACTGTTCGAACATACGAACGTCAACTCTACGCAGGTCTATCCTGATGCTGTAATGGGAACTAAGGTTAAAAACTCATAGGGAATGTGTTAAAATAATATTGATACAGCTTATAAGCTAGACAAATATATACATTTACAACCGTTTTTAATGTTTGATATTTAGAATCTCAAACTAAGATTGGAACAACCAGTAGATTACCGCGAGGCGGAACAAGTGATGCGGGAAGCGTTTTGGAACTACTATTCGCTCGGATGCACGGAACATTACCTGCTGCACATCATGCGTAATTCTCCTAATTTCCTTCCCGAATTGGATTTTGTGGCTGTGGCAAACGGAAGAATCGTCAGTTCCGTTGTCTTTTTAAGTCTTTTATCTTGGGTAATGACGGTAACCGTTACAAGGTGTTGAGCAGTGGGCCAATAGTCGTCCTTCTGGCTTATCAACAAAAGGAGTAGGTCGGATGCTGATACAACATGTCCTCAGCGTAGCCATAGCCGATGGTTATCGGGCTATCTGCTCTATGGTGAACCGAGATATTACACGAAAATTGGCTTCACGGCAGCAGAACAGTTCGGCATTTGCACTTCGGGAAACAAATATTTCGCCGCCTTTCATGTGTGCCCACTCTATCCCGATGCATTGACAGGAATTACTGACAAGTATTACGAAGATATCATCTATGATGTAAATACAGACAAGGCGGAAGCATTTGACAAGTTCTTCCCACAGAAAGAACGCATTGAAGGAACTCCTACACAAAGACGATTTGAGGAAGTGTTTGCCATGCAGAAGGATTACAAGCCTATACAAAAATATTTCATTGATTTGTGTACCCATCCGTTGTATGAAGATTTCCAAGACTTATATCATACACGTTTCCCGATATTTGAGCAACGTACACCGGAACAACAAATGGAAGCTTATCAGAACCAGACTTACAAACTTCTGGCTTTCAAGGAAGAAAATGTATTTTTTGGATTTATCTCTTATTGGTAATTTGACACCTATTATATAGAACATTTCGTCATCAATATCCGATTAAGGAGAAAAGGATATGGCAGCAATAATGTATCGGTAATATTGTATAAAATTTTAATTTTCGATTGAATAAGCTGTGATAAGCCTGTCATCCTCATTTCTTGCGGCAAAGAAAGTTGTTTTTCAGACCGGTCCCGCAAGGCGGCCCTACGGGCTGGTTGCTCGTGAAAAAATCTTCCTCACGCTGACGCGTGAGCGTATTTTTTCACGGCAAGCCTTGCCGGAGACCGCCGAAAAACAAACTGAAAAAAAGCACAAGAAATAAGAATGCCTACCACGTAGGCGATGTATAATTCAAAAAATTATAAGGCTATGGCAGACAAGAGCACGGAAAAGGAAAGAATGTTCAACGAGTGGTTCACGAAATCCTACAGCAGGTTGAGAACTTCACTCCGGAAATACGGTATACTGGACGAGGACAATTTCCACGATACCTATCTGTTCGTAAGAAAACAGGTGATGGCACCGGGAAAAGACATAACGGACTATGAGGCGTATTTCATCGGATGTTACAGGAAGGCGGCACTGGTGAAAATCAGGAAGGAGAACAGGTACACACATCCCGAAGACGACTTCTTCCTCAGATGCGGTGAGGAGGCGAAATTCATATCGGAAGACGACCTGAACGGCTGCGAAAGGCTGGTGAAGGACATCCTGCGTTTCATACGCCAGAAATTCCCATACGAAGAATACCGCATGTTCATGCTCAGGTTCTATGAGGCGCAATTTTCGTTCAAGGCACTGGCGGAATGCATGGGTATATCGGCAGCGGCCATTTCCCAAAAGGTATGCAGGATTATGAATGCAGTACGCACTCACGACGGTTTCGCATGGAGAAGCCAGATGCTGGCGGTAGAAAGTTTCATGTATTGATGTTTTGAAAAATTGTTTAACCGGAAAGTAAGGAAGTTATGGCACTGATAGTATACAACAAGGAGAACTCCCGTCCGCAGGAAGTCACATACAAGGGCAAGCGGACTATCAACCTGGACAGCAGGGGAACCGTCTATCTGTCTAAAACGATGTCAATTGAGCTGGGAATACTCGGCGGCGGAAGGGTGAACTTCGCCCATGACGACGAGACGGGCGACTGGTACATTTGCCGGGCTGACGACAACGAAGGCTTCATCGTATGGAAAGACAAACGGTGTGCAAGGTTTTCGGCGGGGTTCATCGTACACAGGCTCATGCAGCAGGCAAGGGTGGAAAGAAAAAGCGTACAGTTCATGATGGCAAAGACACCGATGGAAGTAGGAGGAGTCGTCTATTACAAAATACTGCTTTCCAATCCTATTTTCAGATAATAAAACGGACTAAAGAACCGATGTATAAGGGGTATCCGCAGGCAAGGTCGGATACCCCTTTTTCTCATGGGAGAAAGCTCAAAAACTGCCCGGACCGGATTTATCCTTATCGTCCAGTCTCCCTCACTTTCCAATAACATATCCTTATCCGGACACCACGTCCGCTTGCTACAGTAATGGCAGATTGCCTTGTGGTCCGGAAACACCCTGCCGTTCAGGGAACAAGGCAACAACATCTGAACCGGGTAACGGAATGACAGCCCATGCCCGTATTCCACCGATATCCTGACATCACCCTATCCGGTGACAATAGCCTTTTTTTCTTTCACCATACTATGCTGTTCCAATCTTGACATGTTAATATATTGACATGCCGTTTCCTCAACACAGGAACATAAGAACATAAAGAAATAGGAATACAGGGATATAAGGATATAGCATACTGCTAAAATCAGACTGTCACAGTATCCTGACGGACCGACATATCCTTGTCAGATGTCCAAAAGTAGAAAAATCATCCGATTCCGTCACCGTCTTTAAACCGGATTGTCATCATATGGCATTACCTGTCATTATAAGTCATATAATCCTATCCCCATAATGAATAAAAACGGAGTAGTTTTGCACTGTCGGAATACATTCCTCCTTAATCGGTTCATGGTACACAGCTCACGCCGCACGGTAATCCGAATTCATGAGGATTCTGCTTTCAAACGAAAGCAGCAAGTTGTGTTTCCGTCAGACAAAAACTGTTTTGTCCGACAGAAACAGCGCCCTCCGGGGAAGGGCGGAAACATTTGCTCCAAAGTCGCAATCTCGGAAGAAAAGAAGTACAAATCCCAATATCAGACGGATGGAGAAGACGAATGTGACAAGAACGGACAGGAAACCGAGGGCGCTGAAAAAATCATTATCTTCCAGATTCTTTCCGGTTCAAACCTAAGAAATGAGTTCACCGAATCTAAAAACAGGGATTTGTCGAACTCCTTTATACACTCCGTGACCTTCAGAATTCCCCCAAAAACGTTATTTGCGCAGATTTGACACGCTGCGGGTATATACAAAATCGTTCACCAGGAAGACGGAAGCCGTCAATCCGGTAGATAAGATGTGTGGACCATTGGCACACTTTAAATCTGCTTTTCTTTCCGTTTATTCGAAGTGTCACTTTGGGATTTGAAAATTGGGTGATGTGAGGAAATATGTGTGTCACAATAACCACACCATTTGTTACTATTATCTTAACCGACGTAGCCGAATACCTTTCTTCATTCCATGATGGAATGAGTTTCGCATCAGAAACCGTGTACCGGTCTCCGGCTTGATTGTCCCTGAAAACGATGGTTACTTTACCATCGTGATTGTTAAAGTTTTGACAATGAGGCTTTCATAAGCAGTCAAGCCTATGACAGTCAAAAGAAATACTGCTATGAGTGTTTTCATATATGTTGCATAAAAATATTTTTTTCGTTTGCCACTACTCTACGCTCCTGTACCGGTTACGGCTGGAATTGAATGTATATTGAAGGATAACAACGAATAAGCGGCTGAAATCCCTCGAATATCTGTAAATTGACACATTGCGACTTATTATCGTCACACCATAATTGCATGTATGAAATATATCATTTGACCCATTCTAAATTGTTTTGACACCGCAATTTTAGGCTGGAAACCGAACTTGTTTGTTCGGTTTCCTTGTCCTATTATTAATCGCAATGCCTGAATCACCCATTTCCGTATTCCCATTATCACCCATACTGATACGACAAAAGGTGCGGTCAGGGTGGCAATCCCCAAGTTCATCCCTATAATCTGCAATACAACAGACAAAAAGACGGAGCATGAAGCCCATGCCAGACCTTTCAGGGTTCTATCTCCTAAAGCAATGGCACACAATACACCTATAGCCCATCAGTCCCATATTCAACGTTTCAATATTTATTCCTAGCAGGACACCGGCGGAATGGAAAGAAGTGCCCCTGATACAGTATAAAAAGCAGCAGTCCGTGAATTAATAAGAATACCCACTAAAAATAACAGTCCGGTCAATAAATTACCCTGGAACATGACCAGACCGATTCCCAAACTGATGGCCTGAAAGTAATTGATGCCTTGTGTGGTATCAGTAATCACATCAGATGACAACAGAATATCAGGAATTATCCAGATACAAAATCCCAATAATATCCATACGGAAAGGATGAAAGGTGCTGTAAATCCGGGAAGTGAACGTTGAAAGCTGAAAAGTCGTGCCATCCAGGTTGAAATACACGAAGCTACAGCCATCAACAACAGGGAACCCAAAGACAGCTCCATGAAAACTCCGGCGGCTATTCCTACCAGTGTACCGTTAAAACCATACAGGCCGTTCTTTATATCGTCACGTCCATAGCCTGAAAAATGGGCGGTCAATGTACTTATTATATTACCGCTCAAAGCCAATGTTCCCATCTGCCATGAATTCAGGAATATCCCAATCAGCATTAACAGACCGGACAACGCATTATTCTGAAACATCACCTGGCCTATCCCACGACCTAAAATCAGTAATGAATTGTATAGTGAAACCATTTTATGAATCTACCGCATTTAATCCAATGTGAAATTTTTGGATGGTTTGAAGTGGGGGATATCATGGGACGGAACAACCATGGTAGTATTTCTGGTAATATTACGAGCCACTTTCTCAGCACGGTGTTTCAATGTAAAAGAACCGAATCCCCTCAAATATACATTCTCACCGTTCATAAGTGACTTTTTAACACTCTCCATGAACCCTTCCACTACCTGGAGTGTTCCTTTTCTGTCTGCTCCCGTTTTCAGGGAAATCTCATTCACAATTTCTGCTTTAGTCATAATTTCATCTGTTTTTAATAATGCAAAGATACCGAATTTCATCCAATACTAGAAAATATCCGGATATGATAAGAACCTTGCTTACTCAATTCTGAATTCTGCCGCCATAAACCATTTTTCTTTAGAATCATAAAAGCCTATTTCCTTATACACCCTATAGTTCCCAGGCTTGTTGTCATTAAAAAAAGGATAAAGATCTGCTGTAAATTGATATTCCATCCCTTGTCTAACTCTAATGCCTATATCAATCCAAGCATTGTTGCCATTCAGTAGCAGCCATTGATTACCTTCTTTACGTGATACCATATAATCCTCTCCCAAAAACAGGACTTTAAAATTATTATTATTCAGACTCACCGATACACTTTTCGTACCTGCCGGATAAACAGTTCTGTCCGTTTTCATAAATATTTGCAGAGTATCCAAGAATACAGGTGCTATAAAAGGTGTTGCCGGCTGAATTTTTCCATGATTGACTGCCGAATAACTAACAACTTTTCGCCTGAACATTTCCTGAAAATATTGTGAATTGTTTATTAATGACACTCTGATAGTATCATTGTCATAAATACCTGTACTTCGAATGTTTTGTGCTGTAGTATCTTTTTCATTATTCATTCTGTTCATCCAATAAGCATCAATCCATTTTCTGATTTGTTCAACTCCTTGCTTGTCCACCATTTCAAATTCAGCATAAGCTACTTTTGTATTTCCATTGAATGATTTATAGATGCGATATTTCCCTGGACGATTAGGTACTTCAGAAGTATAAAGCCTGATTGTCTGCTCATGGTTGGGACAGTCCGGTAAGAATATCCATAAAACATCATTCCTGATTGGATTGGTCGGCAGCACTTCCCATGTTTTCTGCCTTTCATTGTAATAAGTAAGACTGTAACCTTCACCACAATCATATTCATAACGGGAGTGGTTGGTTATGATTACTTTTACTTCCGTTGTCGATAAAGGATAATAGTCATATTCGGTTCGTATTGAGAGAGAATCTGAATTTAAGGCTTCTCCTTGCGGAATATCCCGTGGTATAGGATTCAGTACTATATTTACAGGACATTTTAAAGAATCTTCATTTATTGGAATGATTTCAATATCATTTGTGAAATCTGACATAATATCAAATTCTAATAACGGAGAATCAAAAACGTCTTTTTTGAATGCCGATTTAAAAATCTCAAAAGAGTCTGTCGGTATGTCCAGAAAGTAAACAGATACTTTGTCTGCGCCCAGCGCCGCCTCTAAACAATGAAAACGCTGTTGCAGAGTAGTATCAGATTTAATAATGCTGTCTAAATACTGATGTAAAGAGCATAATTCCTCTTGTAAACGAATGCTGTCTGTTTTGTCTTTCAGTCCTTTCTTGGAAAAACCGGAATGACAAGAGTAAAATAGTATTAATGATATAAAGAATAAATATTTCATAGGCTTGATACTCAAAAAAGGACTACATTTAAATATTAACAGCTATAAATTTAGCTATAATAATAAAGATACACAACAAAACAAATCACTTTAACTCTAAAATACAACACTGTTAATTAGGTGGTTCTTTCTCAAGATAAATATCCTGCAACAACTCATCTTTTCGAGTTACCTTATAACGGCACGACGCTTCCCCAGTTTTCATATTATACCAATCAGTCACCTTATCTTTCACAGACATATACCAAGTATAACAACCATCATCCATATTCAAACCTTCCACATTAAGAACCAAATCCTCATCCCGAAAATCATTCAACGCTTCATTTCTTATCACAGGAAAAGAAATATACTATACATGCAACCTATACGACAAAGACAAAAGAAAATAATACTCGGTCAAAAGCATAATACAGCGAAGTGACAGAAGCTAAAATCATGAGAAGTTGCGGCATACCGGAATGGGACAGTCAAGTATTACAGATAATTAAAAGGTATGTCACGGTGGATTCCAACTGTCTATTTTCAAAGCAAAGGCGAATCTGCAACTTTGTTTGGACTGTCCCTGTTCTTATATGTAATGATTTTTGTTTCCTTTTTATGTAGACATAATAAAATCTCGAAAGTTTTTTGTCTAACTTTCGGGGTTCATATCAATTGTGACACACCTTCCATATCCTTATATTTCCTCACCGAAGCAACATCATTAAAGTGCGTTTTTTTTGCCAGTCTTGAAAATGACAGCTCCAATCAAACCTATTTTACAATCACTAGCCTCTGGTCTGTTTTCAGCTTTAACCACTAATTTAACCACATGCTTTCCTTGTGGCAAACCTAAAATATGATAAATATTGGCATCCTTATGTTCATGGTTTCCATAGTTATAATAACAATCTATTGTTCGCTTGAAAGCACCATCTACATACACATCGGCTTTTCCACCATCTTTTACCCACCAACCTTGAAGAGAAACACCCGACCCTTCAAAAGTGAAAGAAATCTCATTACCATTCTGATTACTGTAGAGAGCATTATCAACTTTAGCCCAATCGCCTTTGGTTTCCCAATATCCTTTTTCATCTATTGAAATATGCTTGTCAAAGAGAATATCAGGAAAAGCATCTTCAAAAGGTAGAGCTTTTGGCTCCTGCGGAATAAAAGAAACATAATCATTCGCAACCTGACCACCCAATTCTTTTACATGTTGTTCAATATAATAATAAGTTCTGTCAATAGCTTTCTTCAACGTGTAATCTGTATGCCTGAATAAAGTATCTTGTAAAGTAACCAAAACATCCTTATAGGACTGCGAGAGGTATTCAAAACCATTTATAACTCCCAACACACCCAGTGCACTTGAAGGGTTACAATCAGAATCCTGGCCACATCGTGTTGTTATCTCCATCGTTTTATCAACATCATTCTTTCCGTACAACAATCCCAATACGATATAAGCCCCATTGAGTTTTGCATCTATATTATAAGGTATACCTGCCCCACAAATATCCACATGCCCCCACTTATCTTCCAACTTTTGCCATGTCTTTTTCCAATCATCCGGATACTGTTTATGCCAAGCAATCACATCTTTTACAATCTTATAATAATTAGATTTAGCTGGTAAAGAGAGTAAAGCCTTATCAATAATCGCTGCAATATTATTTTGAAGAAAAGCCTCTGAATACATCGCTGCAACAAAAGCCCCCCCATAAACACCATCACCATAATTCATAATATGCCCTATTTTATCTGCTTGGTCATTGGCAAACTGAGGCATTCCCGGACAAATCATACCAATATAATCTGCTTCAATCTGAAAATCAATATCATCTGCATGATAATTAAATTCCGGATAACCAGATTGTGGAGGAAAAATACTATCGTAATAATTTTTACGAGCTTGTGCGTTAGCATGCCAGAGACGATACTGAGAAGTTGCAAACAATTTCTGATAAACTTTAGGATCTGCATCCATACCATATTTATCCATCACACCCAACAAGGTCATCTGTACATACAAGTCATCTTCCCATTTAGCATTTTCTATCTGGCATGGCTCCCAACAAATGGAATCTTCTATAATCTTACCTAATGATTGAAATTCTGTAGGTGCGCCATAAGCTACGCCAATCATCTTTCCTGCCCATCCACCAGCAATTTTGTCCATCAAGACAGCTTTATCAAAGCGAACAGTTTTTTGCTCTTTAGAACCACAGCTAACCAATAAATAAAAGCTGCATAACCATCCCAAGATAAATACTAATAATGTTTTATTTCTCATATAAATTAGTTTTAAATTAACAATGTCAGTTATCGGTCACTAAAGAATATTCACTAGTTTATTTATTTTATCTACATCATCTGCAGCTTTGTTCTGTACATTGAGTGCTTTGATTTCTAAAGACTCCAATGCATATTCCATGCGCTTCAATACTCTTTTATTATTTTTATATTCCTTCTTCAACAATCGGATTTTTTCAACCAACTGAATTCCTTCTATCAATTTTTCAAAGCGGACCGAAGAGCGGAAGCCCGGATAAACCAAATAAGTATCACCGGCAGGCCACTGGCGGAAGCGTGAATCCTGCAGTGGATTAGCCACCCAACTGTTATACGCCCAGCGCAAATAACCGTCCAAACCTAATTTAGCAGTATATAAAGCCATCCAAGCCGACTCTGCAGGATCAGAAAACGTAAAGCAATTCGGCTTACAGTCAGCACAATACGTATAATACGTAGTCACCCGATTCTCTTCAGCTCTACGTTCCAATACCTCCTGTGGGAATGATTGGTCGGTAGAGATGCAATAGTCATACAAATCTCTTTCAATATCAGCATAATACAAACCAGCCAATGCTATCTTAAAATCCTTATCAATTCCTTTCACCAACGAAATCACAGTCTTCATAACAGGCATCGGTCGTTCATCCATAGCTATACAGGTTTTGTCAAACCAGTTTTTCTCCTTTAGATGCTTGGCAAAATCTGTAAGAAAAGCTGTCCACATCTCATTATAAGTAGGTTCACCCGGTTTGCAATTCACTGCCTGCAGACTATTTGTTCTTTCATCAAAATATTGGAACGAGAAACTCCAGGGAACCATAGAATAGCAATTGATTTGTTGGTCTATCCCCAACGACATCATAAATTCCACCCATTTATCGAAAACATCATAAGTAAACTTCCATTCTCCTGCTAGTGTTTTACGCCATACAATCATCGATTGAAAATAATCATAAGTCTGACCATTCCAAGGCTTATGCATGATGCTTGCCGTAATCACTTTTTGCCCAGCTTCTGCTAACGCTTTTATCACCGGGCGCATCCGGTCAAAATGCTCCTGACTCCATACTTCCACACCATGATATCGTGCCACAGCATAGGGGTTCTGCCACAAATCCAGATGGAAATGCCAATCAGCCGGTTTCGGCAGCACTCTATTCACTATGTTTATTTTCAACTGCAGTTGCCCAAACTCCTCACCATCTACCAAAAGAATCACCTTCCCTGTATAGGTTCCGATAGCCACATCTTGAGGTAAGCGTGCCGTCAGCCACATTGGTGTAAGATGCTGCTTTTTAAGTTGCATCTTTTCCCGAACATCAATCACGTCGGCCACAAGTGAAGAATCATAGGCAGCCTTGTCTGGTCGGAATTCACAGCTATGTTTTCCTTCAATATTATATTCATCCGTCATAACATATCGGATGAATCCCTGTTCAAAGCAAGACTTAGGCAGCACATCGCCTTTCTTGTTAATAAATTCACCAATCTCCATTGAAACGGTACAATCTTGCTTATTATTCCAGACAACCAGCAAGGCATTCAATTTCTCTCCTTTCCATCCAGTCAGGGTATGACTGTTTCGTTTTTGAATGACTGGAACAGCCGTTTTATCATACCGCACATTCGTACTTCCCCACGAATAATGAATATCTGCGGGAATTGACTTCCATGCAGCTTCCTGCCCCGTCTGAGTGATGGACAGTTCCTCATAGTCCTGTTGGGCTATCGACGGAATAGCCAGCAGCGACAGACCGAGCAGATAAAACACACGTTGAAGTTTTGTTGGATTCTTCATAATTCAAATCATTTAAAATTATCTATTTATTATTTTTGCACCACCACTGTAGCTATACTCCGGGCTGGAACACACAGATTATTAAGCGCCTTTTCACCCTGATAAGCCAAATCTTTATCTATAGCCGTCAGATACATTTTTCCTTTCTTTGCCGACTCACACTTCAGTTTTACACGTTCATCTTGTGTACTGTAATTAATAAATACTGTTACCAGTTTGTCTTTACCGACAAAGGATGACACCATCAGCGATGTAGCATCTTCCAACGGCGTAGACTCTCCATTTAGCCACCCCACCTTCACTCGCTTCATGCCTGGTCGAATAAAGAAACTGAAATTTGCCGTAGCCCACAGCAATTTATTAGCAAACAGCTCCCCATTGTACTTTAATGATTCAAACGAAGCACCTGGCTTAGTTCCCATTCTCACCGGTACCTCCTCGCCAAAGGCTACAGCCGTCCACCACTGCCAAGCTGAAGCATTGGCAACAGTCAAATTCATATGAATCAAACGTGCCACATACAACGCACGACTGATGCTTTTCTGTGGCGAATCAGACATAGATACATCTTCATTTTTTTCTAAAATACAATATTCAGATGCCCAGAACTTGGTTCCCAATCCATGCTTGTCCAATGCATTCCGTACTTTCGTGCGCATATCCACTAGGAGAGAAGGAGGATAAGCACTCCAATAATCATGAGCAGCTACACAATTATACAGGTTCTTGCAGGAAGAAACATCATAAGGCGCTTTCTTGCTGAAGAAAGCATGAATCATGTCATCAGGCACCCTCTCCGAATCACTAACTTCAAATAAATACTTGAAATCACCCACTTCCGGAATGATGATCTTTGTTTTCAATCCTTTGTCTGTAATAGCCTTATCTAAAGCCAACACCACGTTGCGAATGTCATTTTTGGTAGCCACCGTACCCTCCTGCATGGGATTGGTATTCCATTCCACATCCGGCTCATTGATAGGACTGATATAATTCACACCATACCCTTGCTTCTGAAAATGCCGCACACAACATGCCAAAAACTCGGAAAAAGCGTTCATCTTATCCCCCATTAAATTGATGGAATGATTATCGGTAGCTACCGTAGATGCACTTCTGTTCATAAAATAAGGTGCAGAATTGGTGAAAAATAGAAAATTATTCATTCCTCGTTTTCTGGCAGCATTCATAAACCATTGCTGTCCTGCCTGTTTGCTGAAATCATATGTACCGTCCGGAGCCAGAAAACATTCAGTCTGATTCCAAGTATCCTTAACCTCCTTCTCATAATCTCGGTGATCATAACTTCCGGCACCAATATTAACCCGCCAGTTGCTTAATCCCATCCCCCTAGGATTTCCTTTTTCATCAAAATCTGTACTAAACAGCCAATCAGCCAATTGGTTTCTTTTCTCCACCGGCCAATGTTTTCCGATAAAATGGATTCTCCAGGCATCCGAAGCACTGAAATTATCAATCTGCTGATACGTCGTCTGCGTATCCACCACATAAATACGACAGTTTTGAGCCACTAACGTACAGCATCCTGCCAGCAGCAATATCATCAATTTACCTTTCCTCTTATTCTTCAACATATACATCTGTTTTATTCATTTCCTTGCATTAATTGTACATTCACACTCTGTTGTTTGTTAACAGGTACTTTTCTAGCAACAAACTGTTTTTTGGAAAAGTGTAACACACCATTTTCAACAGCCTGCAATTCATAACAACCCGCAGCATTTGTCATCGCACTCGTACCCGACTCCAGACACTCCACCTTACAGTCGGCCACCGGTGTAGCCTGTACATCCCGTACACAACCTGTAACCCGGATTTGCGTTGCAGATTTTTCCCCTTCAATCAGCGTCTTTTCAACCACCATACCGCAAGAACGTCTTTTCTCTCCCACATTGACAGGCAAAGTAAACAAGATATGATCGGAAGCACAACCAACCTGTATTTCGAATAAACCAGGCTCGAGATAGCGGTTACCAGCCTGGTCCGTCAGATATAATTCATGTACTGGAATACGGATTTCCTTTTCAGCCACTTCACCCGGTTTCAGCGCCACCTTAGCAAATCCTTTCAGCTGTTTGACTGGTGTTACAACCGTACTCACCACATCGCGTACATACACCTGTACCACCTCCTTGCCATATCTTTGTCCGGTATTCTGCAGCTTCACCCGCACGACAATCGTATCATGGTCAGTATAATCTTTCCTGTCAGTTACAGCCTGCAAATAATTAAATTCCGTATAACTCAGTCCATGTCCGAATGCCCAAAGCGGTGCCGGATTGGAGAACACATAATCACGTCCGGGTCTATCATAACTTCCTGGTTCATTGTAAAAACCTTTATCACTGGGCAGATGATTATAAAATACCGGCAAATGTCCCGTACTTTGTGGGAAAGAAAACGACAATTTGCCCGAAGGATTTACTTGTCCGAACAGCAAATCAGCAATGGCATTTCCCTCCTGTTCTCCGGCATACCATTGAACCATCACAGCCGGGATATGCTCTTTCACCCAAGGTATAGCAAAAGGTTTGCCAGCTACTAGTACCACCACGGTCGGTGTTCCAGTCTCATATACCCGTTTTATCAACAACTCTTGTGCTCCAGTCAAGCTGATATCATGCAAGTCAATCCCTTCCCCACTTGTAGAAGGCTCCGCACTGTGCCGCACAAAAGCCGTGCTTGAGCTTCCTACAAACACCAATGCCACTTCACCTTGTTTTGCCGCCTGCACAGCTGCATCAATACCCGTTGTATCCATAGATGCCAGTGAACATCCTTTGGCATAATACACTTTAACCTTTTTCTTCAGCAAGTTTCGGATGCCTTGAAGCGGTGTCATACCGTCTTGCTTATTTTTGCTCCAGGTATAATCTCCAAACTGCACTTGATCGGCATTCGGGCCAATTACTGCCACCGATTTCAGTTTATTTTTGTCCAGCGGGAGCAAGTTTCCTTCATTTTTCAGCAAGACCGCCGACTCTTCCGCAATACGGCGCGACAATTTCACACTCTCCTTGGCACGCAATGGAAGCTTGAAAGCACTCTTTTCCAAATAAGGATCTTCAAACAAACCTGATTCAAATTTAGCCCGAAGTACCCTACGAACAGCCTGATCAATGTATTGCATGTCAAACTTTCCCTCAGCCACCTGTGCCGCCAATGCCGGGAAGCAATTGCTGGAAGCCTCCACATCCAGTCCGGCACAAAGCGCTTGAGTGGCTGCACTCACATCATCCGCAGCTGTATGATGAAAATATTTCAGCATATCAATCACCCCCCAATCTGAGTATACATACCCTCTGAAGCCAAACTTATTGCGAAGAATATCAGTCAACATAAACTTTGAAGCTGAATTTGGCATTCTGTTCCAGGAATTATAGCTCGACATAACAGCCATCACTCCCGTCTGACGGCACACCACTTCAAAAGGTTTCAGATAAATATCAAACAAATCGCGTACACCACAATTGACCGAAGCCAGGTTCAACCCACCTGACGGATTACCATGCGGACCATAATGCTTCAACATGGGAGAAATTCCCTGCTCCAAATAACCCTTGACTTCAGCCACTCCCAACTGCGAACAGAGAAAAGGATCTTCACTAAACGACTCCTCCACCCTACCCCAACGCAACTCACGCACCACATCAATGCAAGGAGCCAATACCTGCTTTATTCCCATTGTATTTAATTCGCCGGCAATATGACGTGTCTTTTCATACGCTAAATCTACATTAAAGGTACTTCCTAAAGCTATGTTCTGCGGATAAATAGTAGCTCCTTCATGCACCACTCCGTGCAGGGATTCCGCTACCGGAAATCCTGGAATACCCAAACGAGTATTTTCTACCAAATAGGTCTGGATTTGCCGAAACACCTCGCGACAATTTTCTGCCGTTAAAGGAAAAGTCTCGAAAAAGCCATAACTAACCGTTCCACATAGCGATGACAACTTTTTGGCATCCAACTGTTTACCATCCAATATATCCCAAGAGTGTATATGACGCAACTGACCTAACTTTTCCTCCAACGTCAACCGTTGCAGCAAATCCGATACGCGTAGTTCAGTCGGTATTCCTGGATTTTTATAGAGCGGTTCAGACTCTGCACGCAGTGTGCTACCCCAAAAAATACAAAAAATAAAACATAAAAAAAGAATATTTTTCATACCTGTTTAATCGTATAGATATCAATTAGAAGTTCAACCTGTAAAATAAAAGGCGATGATTTCACCACCTTTTATTTTAATTATTCCTAACAAGAACAGTGCGCTATTCTATCACTTGCATACTAAACTCGCTCATTGTAAAAAATTTAGGTCCTGAATCCGGATTATTAATCCATTGCAGTACCTTAACAGGTTTATCCAACGTCAACATAGGAGAATAGTAGGTAGTTGCATCGGTGATAGGCAATTTATTCTCTTGTTCCGTATAAGTCTTGATCAAGTGCATATCTTCCAGCGAATCACCTCCCCAAAGTTCCACTTTACGGAAAGCCGAGTTCGCAGCATACTGTGCTCTTGTAGTATAGCTGAAAGCAAATTTTCGAACCGGTTCCAGCAATTTCACAATAAAGTCATGCAAATCCGGTATAGGCTCAGACCATCTAGAGTGGAAGAAAGTATTGATATCTCCATCCAGAACATCAGCTATCGGTCCCTCTGTAGGTTCCTGAGCATGCGTGTCAAGCATGGATGCATCCAGTGGATAGTTAGTCAAATTGACAGACAGTTTAAATGGTTCTCCGCTGAAGCAGAAGTCCTTTCCTTCAATAGACAGAATTTTGACTCCTACGGTGCCTCTCACATTCTGCGTGAATGGAGGAATCTTGATTTTCAGCGTACCATTTTGCCCCGCCACAAATGTCACCATACCATCATCAGCCAATGATACATCCGGAAGTGTGGTACTTTCTTCATCAATTGCCGCCCGGACAGTAAAGTCCCACATATTATTGATTTGCAAATTCATAGGAACCATAATTTCACCCCCCATCTTCTCCACAACATAAGATTTGCTTCCTGTAAAAGATACTTCAGGCACCACCACATCATTCACTTTCAACAGCAGTTCGCTTTTAGATACCAGTACAGAATCACTTTCACTGCTCATCTTAATAGGAATTACATACGTATTCTTTTCCTTGCTAACCAATTGCGATGTCTTTTCAAAATTTATAATCACCTTGATTTTTTTCCACAAGTCGGAAGAAGTATAGTCCAACGTTCCACCAGTAATTTGGAAACACTCCGTAGGCAGTTTTTTATAGGTCTTACCTAGCTTTTCCATATACACTACAAATTCTTCCTCCGTCATTGCCTCCACTTTTGCTTTGGCTGTGGAAACAGGCTCACTTCCAGATTTAATAGCCGTAATTTCATATTCCGTATCTACTCCGGTACGATACAACACCAAATCCTTTTCTCCGCTTTGCTGCATGGAGAGGATTACATGATATTCTTGAGGAATCAGTTCACCCATATTTTCACATGACGCAACCAATATGGCCATGGAACATAATCCCAATATAACAGATTTTATTTTCATAACAGTTCGTTTTAAAAATCAGGAGCTTGAATCATTTGAGGGTTCTTATACAGTTCACCATAATGTACAGGATCAATATACAATTTATTTACCCATACATACGGATAAGGAATCACCGTACTCTGGTAGAAAGTCTCATACGTGGGATCAACCTGCATGGCATTCAATCCTCTACGCACATTAGTACCGAAACATTCATGTCCAAGTTTCCAACGACGCACATCAAAAAAGCGGTGTCCCTCCCCCCACAATTCAATGAAACGTTCACTACGTACCCATTTCATGATAGGCATATCCGGTGTGACGTCCTCTTCCGTCAACTCGGGTACATAAGCACGCTTGCGGATGGGATTCAAATATTTAATGGCATTTGGAACATCACCCAGCGCAGCATAGCACTCTGCCAGATTCAGATAGAGCTCTGCTCCACGAATCAAGATAGCAGGATTCATCGTCCAATCCGTTGCCGAAGATGTGTTAAATTGTGAAGCCGGGTCAAAAAACTTCTGAGTCAGATAACCTGTAGGCGAATAGTTACGCTGCATACCTTTTGGATCATAACCCTGCAGCTGTGAATTGCGCATATCCAATGTTAGCGGACGTCCGTCCATCAGTTTACTGCCATAATCACCGCCATCAAAAGCGATCCAGGCATAGAAGCGTGGTTCACGGTTAATATGTAATTTCGCAATATCAAAGACTTTTTCCTCTTGAAGCCAGTTAGTGACACGATGTTTCACTCCTGAACGTTGCAGCCATTCACTTTTAGGTGTATAGTCCGGATCATTTTCCGGCAATTTACCATTCTTCGTATAGAACATTTCTACAGTATTCAATGTTGGAGAAACACCACCCCATCCACTCCACCATTCGCGGTTAGGATATTGTAGAATACGCAACGGCAAGCGTGCATATGAATCCGACATACTGAAATTCCAATTTCCCCAAATAATTTCCTTATTACCATCCGTAATTCGCGATGAAACCAGGTAGCGCATTTTCATCACTGTCTTCAAGAACTTCTCTTTTTCCTCTTCCTTAATATCTCCATCTGTTACCCCCGGCACATACGGCAACTCCAACTGCTTATTTTGATAGAAATCCTCGTCATCATAGAGTTCAATCTGCCCTTCTCCTTCAGCCAGCAACAGCGCTTCTTCACATGCCAGTTTAGCTCTTTCCCACTTCTTCGGATCATAAGTCTTGCTCACCAATTCTTTACCATAGCCCGGAGTTTCAAAATTCTTGTTTTTCCAATCCGGATAGGGGAAAGAGCCGTTCCATAACGGCGATGCAGCATAAAGTAACATTCTTGCTTTGATAGACTTAGCGATAACCGATGTAGCACGTCCCCATTCATCTGCTTTTTCACGATAAGCCGGCAAGACGTTAGCTGCCTCGTCCAATTGCTTAGCGATCCAATCCACACAATAGTCAAAATGATAACGTCCGCAATACTCGTTTGGCATGGCATCCATTGACAGGTAGTGGTCAGTAATAGGAATCGGACCATAGCGTTTCAAAGTACAGAAATGATAATAAGCTATCAAGAACTTTGCTTCTGCTTCCCATTCATTAAGCGTCTTTTCAGGTACCAAAGAAGGATCTATTTTTTCCAGTTCCTGCAAGAACAGCAAGCACTGTCCGATAAAACGATATGTATCACCCCATATCCAATTATGGTTTGATGGTGTGGCATTGACTGTATTACAAGCATAATTATCCCATAATCCATCTGTACTCCAAACATAAGGCAGTACAATCTCATCGGTCGAAGCAACCTCTTCATGCAAATATTTGGTCCAGGGAACTTCCGTTACTTCTATACCCTTATAACAAGAATATAAAAATCCCAACGCATGCATGTATGTACCTGTGGCATCCGACAGATTGGGTTGTTCAGGAGGTACTACATCCAGATAATCGCATGAAGTTAAAACGGTAGAAGCCATCAATACACATAAACAACCTCTTATAATATTTTTCAAAAATTTCATTGTATGCAGTTTTTATTGATTAAAAATTCAATTGAAGACCTACGTTAATGGTACGTTGCATCGGATAGCTGTTCCATCCAGACAATTCTGGATCCCATAAATCGAACGGGCTGAAAGTAAGCAGGTTCACACCACTGACAAAGATTCTTCCATAGGGTATATGATACCCTATCTCTAGATTTTTCAGACGCATGAAAGAGCCATTACGCATCCAATATGTACTAGGCACTTGATTATTAGCAATATCAGTTGACAGCAAGCCCAAACGCGGATACTTGGCATCAAAGTTCTGTTTGTCCACCGAGAAGTGGTCATCTGCGATATAGCGAATCACGTTTCGGTTACCGACACCAGCACTTTCCTGGAATGGATCCATCCAGTTCGTCATGATGGTACGTTTGGCCGAACCATTGAAGAAAATACCAAAGTCGAAATTCTTGTAATTTACTGTTGCACCGAATCCATATTGGATGCGAGGTGTGGTATTATATTTCGAAATCATACAGCGGTCTTCCGGTGTAATGGTACCATCACCATTGATATCACGATACTTGATATCACCCACCATCGGCTTAGAACCTAAATTTTGCCGCGGACCGTTGTCTATTTCTTCCTGACTCTTAAACAATCCGTCGGCAATATATCCCAATGTATAATCCAGCGGTTTACCTTTCGACATCTGCCAAACTGAAGGATAGTTCGGTTCATCTCTATAAATCACCTTATTGGCATTGTAAGTAAAATTACTAGTCAAGCTTATATTCAAGTCTTTTGTGATGTTTTTGTTGTATGACAGGCTGAACTCTACACCCTCATTATTCATTTTACCAACGTTGCTCCAAGGCTTAGCGATGTGATAACCCAGCGATTGAGGCCATGCTTCACGTTGCATAAAGATATCAAAACGTTTATCCTTGAAATAGTCAAACGTAAATGTCCAATCATCAAGCAAAGTGATATCAAAACCAATGTCCATTTTCTTCACCTTTTCCCATCCTAATCCGCGCATCGCATAATAAGTCAGCATCGGCCCTCCTAGTGTAGAGTTACCAGATTGGCCAAACGTGTATTGTATATAATTCAAAGAATTATTTTCCAATTTGTTGATGTACAGATAATGGCTGCCACCCGGGGATGCCAAGTCATCACTACCTACCAGGCCATACGAACCCCTCAGTTTTAAATGCGAAATAACCGAAGTCAGAGGACGGAAAAATTCCTCGTTACTAATCACCCAACCCAACGACATTGCCGGGAAAAATCCAAAGCGGTCTTCTTTGGCCAGACGCTCCGTACCGTTGTAACCGAAGTTAAACTCAAACAGATACTTGTGGTTATAGTCATATGTCAAGCGACCAGACAGACCTTGGTTGCGATTTGGCAAGCTAGCACCATCACCACGATACTCACGTTGCTTATACAGTAACATTGCACCAACGTTATGCAATCCAAATTGTCTGTCATAATTCAACGTAGCCTGCAATTCAAAAGTTTGGTCCGTACTTTTCGATACACCACTTTCCTTGATATAGTCCGTACCATCGTTATTCAGCAGCACAAGCTCATAATTCGTATTGGGGTTGTTAAGATCGTATGAACCCTCCTTGATACCATAGAAATACGGATTGATGCTACGGCTGAACGCTGTTTTTGACCAATTCTTGAAATTAATCCATCCGTTCAATGACAACCCTTTCAGCAAAAAATCCAACTTCTGGTCAATCTTTAATACAGTGGTTACTACATTTGAATTATGCTCAGCGTAAGTAGTCATCATTCTGGCATATGGATTAGGATAGAGATTCGATCCTGCTAAAAACTTATTACCATACATAATATGGTCTACTCCATCCTGCTGCGGATAAGTCACCGGAAATAAAATAGGAGTAGTGGTTAGAATCATGCTGAAGAGTTCACCTGTACCTACGCTCGGCCACTTACCCTTACGAATCTGCGCATTCATATTCAGCTTGATTGTAGTACTAGGTGTCAACTTATAAGTAATGTTGTTCTGGAACGTATAGTTCATGATATTAATATTGTTGTTCCAAGAATAAGCTTTCTTGGTATTCAACAATCCACTTTCGTGCGTCACGTCCAAGCCCATGTAATATTTAGCTTTAGCTCCACCGCCTGAAACATTGATATTGGCACGCTGGCTCATAGCCATATCCTTGAACATCACCTCTTTCCAATTTACATTTGGGTACAGCAAGGGATTGAATCCGGTAGCGGTACGTTCAATATCCAGTTCACTATACATCGCTTTTCCACCACGTGCCATCGAAGCTTCATTATACAACTGCATATATTCAGCTCCATCCACAAAATCTGGGAACTTATCCAAGTAGTTAAAAGAGTTCTCTACAGTTATATTAATTTTCGCCTTACTGTTATATTCCCCCGTCTTAGTGGTGACAATCATTACGCCATTAGCACCTCTAGAACCATAGATAGCCGTAGCCGAAGCATCTTTCAAGATAGAAAAGCTTTCAATGTTCTCAGCAGGCACATAGTTCAAGTCACCTGCCGACACTTCTACTTCATCCAGCAGAATCAGCGGAGTGGCTCTACCACCAAACGTTCCTATACCACGAATGTAGAATTCAGAACCTGAGCCAGGTTCACCACTTTTCTGTCGAGCAACAACACCTGCAATACGTCCAGCAAACGCATTAGTCAACGATGCAGATGGTACTTTCAGAGAAGCTCCCTTTACACTGGTGATAGCACCGGTCACACTGACTTTTTTCTGCGTACCAGCTCCCACGATGACTACCTCATCAAGCACTTCCGAATCCTCTTTCAGACGAATCATCAAATTTTCAGTAGCAATATCAAATTGCACTTCTTTGGTTTTCATACCAATAAAAGACACCTCTAGGATACCTCTTTTCTTGTTGACCGTCACCTCAAAAAGGCCGTCCACATCAGTTACTCCTCCATTGGATGTTCCTTTTTCCTTGACAGCAGCACCAATGACCGGTTCCCCTTCTTCATCAATCACCTTACCTTTGATTTTCCGTTTCATTGTCTGCTGTACCTCTTCCTTTTTGGTTGACAGTATAATCTTATTATCCTTGATAGCATAAGTCACATTGGTACTGGCAAACATCTGCCCCAGCACCTCCAGTAGATTACCTTGATTGATATGGACATCTACTTTCCGTTTTAAATCTACATGCTTGTTGTTGAAAAAAAAATCGCATCCTGTTTTTTTTTCAATCTGCACCATTACAGATTCCACCGTTTGATTGGTTGCTTCAATACTTATTTTCAAATTAGGGTCCTGTACATCAGCCGCATGTAACGTCCTCAATGTAAATACCAGAAAGAATACAGCCACTTTCAAACACAATGGAATTTGGCTTTTTGATCGCCATGACAATTCACTCCTCCAATATGATTGGAGGTTACATAACATTTGCATTATTCTAAAAAAATAAAATTAGTAAAAACGGACCACATCATCCTGATCCTGCATCTAATCTCTTTGCTCATACCAGTGTATGAAGCATTTACATTCTTTTTGTCAGTTACATTAAGTTTCCACTCTTTCTTTATCGTCCATACTATTAGATTTTAAATTAACAATATCAATATAGTTCTATTATCCTTTTATCAGCAGTTGCCGTGTGAGGCTTTGCATATCTCCAATGAATCCCCGATGACATTTTAAAATATTGCAAAATTTCCTCCAAACTTTGCGTCGAAAATGTACCCGTGAACGAGAACTCACGAATGCAGTCACTCTTCAGCAAAAATTCTACCTGATAATGACGGCTCAGCTTACGGATTACCTCTTCCATAGAAGTATTTTTAAATATAATCTTGCCATCTTTCCATGCAGTATCGCTTTCATCTGAAGTCTGTGTTATCTGAACGCCATGTGAAGGTTGGTGATAAATCAACTTCTGTTTCGGGCAAAGCTTCACTTCTTGCTCTTCGCCCGAAGGATCCTTGTAGAAAAATCCGATTCTACCCGACACCAAGGTAGTGGATATATACTCATTGTCTTCATATGCCTCTACATTAAATGAAGTGCCATACACTTCAATTTTCGACTGGTGCAGGGTAGTAATCACAAAGCGTTTCTTTTCATCCCGCGTTACATCAAAGAAAGCCTCTCCCACCAGCTCCACCTGCCGGGTATCGCCCACAAAACGAGACGGATATTTCAGGGATGACCCCACATTTAAGTTGACCCGTGTGCTATCGGGTAGCAAAAAGCAGGACCTCATACCTGGAGCGGTTTTTACTTCAATCATCTGTGCTACTTCAGCCTCAGTATTCCGATCCGTGTAAAGTAGAGCCAGCCCTATCAAGAGAGGAATGAACAAAACGGCAGCTGTTCGATAGAACCACGTCATCCACACCACCTTAACAGAAACCTTCATTCGTCCTTTCACCTTTTTCAAGGCTTTACCAGTATCAACGGTATGTATTACATGCACCATATCTGCAGCCAAATTGAGCCATTGAATCTGTTTTACCATCTGTTGATGTTCCACATCTTCAGCTAGCCATCGCTCCACGCTGGCGGTTTCTTCCTCCGTAGTCAATCCCTCACAATAGCGAGGAAGCAAGTCTTCTATAGGCTTTAAATTCTGTTTTTCCATCCTAATATACTATCTCTTTTTATTCTAAGACATTTCTCAACAGACGATTCCTAAACCAAACTTCTTTTTTTTTATTTTTTTTGTTTTCATTTGTCTAAAAAAAATTATATTTGCAAACAAGAAAACAATCCTACTGATGAAAGTAGCTGACGATTCCGTAGATTTCACCTTGATAAATTGCTTAAAAAGCGGTGATCACAAAGCATTTGACATAATATTCAAGAAATATTATCCCATACTTTGTGCCTATGCCTACCGTTTTGTGGAACTTAATGATGCGGAAGAAATTGTACAGGAAATCATGATTTGGCTATGGGAAAATCGAACGAATCTCCCAATTGAAGTATCTCTCCGTCAATATTTGTTCAAGATGACTTATCACCGGTCGCTCAATCTTATCTCTAAGAAAGAAATTGCCGCGCGTGCTGAAAAATCTTTTTCAGAAAAGAGTCTGGAATGGTTTGAAGATATCAACAGTATACAGATACAAGAATTGGTGCAGCGTATTGAAACGGCTATTGAGCAACTGCCGGAAACCTATCGGACAGCCTTTATTATACACCGTTTCAAAGGAATGAGTTATAAAGAAATTGCCGAAATGTACCAAGTATCCCCTAAAACCATCGATTATCGTATCCAACAAGCTCTGAAGATTCTTCGCAAAGAACTAAAAGACTATCTGCCTTTTGGACTTATCTTAACCAAGATACTCTATAAAACGACCTAAATAATTACCAATCTAACCCCAACATAAAAGAAAGTGTGTCACTCTCCTTTTTTACGCGCAAAGCCCCAGCTTATGGAAGTCAGGGCTTTGTGATAATATTTACTGCAATTTCAATTTTAGTTTGCATCAAGGAAAGTTAGATAGCCTTATGGTTGAGGCTGATTCCATTCTTTGCTGCCTTGTTCTTTCAGTTTTTTTGTGAAAGCTTCAGCTATTTGTTCAGTTAAAGCTTCATCTTTCGGGCTTGCGTAGGCATGCTTATATCCTTTTTCAACATTCCAATAGCCACGGGTAAAATCGGGGAAAGCCACGGATGCGTTGTTATTGTCCATAGAAAGACTTCCCAGTTCTGCCAGACTACACCACTCGGCCAAATCATATATGTCCATATCCAATGGAAGACCGTTTTGCAAGCAGTATACCAGACGGCATTCCATAATGAAGTCCATACCGCCATGACCACCTACCTTTTTGGCTAGTTCACCGTATTTTTTCAAGATAGGATGATAGTATTTTTCCACCAGCGCAACTTCTTCTGCTTGAGGCAGGAAGCCGTGTGAACTCAAATCATCTACTTTTGGCTGTACACCGGAGCTGTGTAATTGTTGCTTGTCAAGCGCATAACCGGTAACCGGATATTTGCAAGCATAGCCTTTGGTACCAGTCAGCTGATACAGACGATTATATGGTTGAGGAGTCATGACATTATGTTCTATTTCAATGACTTTTCCGTTTTCTGTACGAATCAAGGTAGTGGTCTGATCTCCGTTTCTGAAGTGATTACACGTAGAATCAGCCATTTCTTTGACTATCGATTTTCCGATAACCGATTTTGTATCCATAGAAACAAGTGTTTTCATGCGATCGCCCCGATGAATGTCCAGTACTTGTGCTACAGGTCCCAGACCATGAGTAGCATATACATCACCTCGGTGGTGGAGGTTATAGTCTAGACGCCAGCCCAATTTGTCGTTGCTGTTCATTTTCCAATAGAAATCCCAAAATGGTTGAAGGTTATGAATATATGCTCCTTCTGCGCGAATTACCTCCCCAAATACTCCTTGTTTGGCCATGTTCAATGTGTTCATTTCAAACCAGTCGTAGCAACAGTTCTCTAAAATCATGCAATGCAACTGGGTCTTTTCTGCCATGTTAATGAGATCCCAGCATTGTCGAAGGTTCATAGCAGAAGGTACTTCGATGGCTACATGCTTCCCATGTTGCATGGCATACATGGCGATGGGAAAATGATGTAACCAATCAGCTGCGATATATACCAAATTTATATCGTCGCGTTTACAAAGTTCTTCATACCCTTTTTCTCCTGAATAAATAGCAGCCTTCGGCATAGAGGCATTTTTCAGATACTGTTGACAATTTTCGGCCCGTTTTTTTTCATAATCGCAGAGTGCTACCACCTGTGTTCCGGGAATGTAGGTAAATCGGGCAACAGCATCGCGACCACGCATACCCAGCCCTACAAATCCTACCCTAACAATTTCTAGTTTTGGAGTTCTTAGTCCTAATACATGTTTTTGTCCGGCAGGTCGCTCAGGGGTTTCTACTACAATAGTTCCTTGATCCCACTGCCAATTTGTGCCATACTCATTAGTATGAATCAGTGTGTCTTGTTGTTGACAGGAAGCACACATCAGGGTGCATACACCTAGCAGCCATAACTTTACTTTTTTCATGATACTTTTTTCGTTTAAAATATCTCGTGATTAATGATTAAAGAATGAATAATAAAATGTATAAGCATTTTCATGCCCTCTATACATAAGACCATTTGTAACGTAAAACTCCTAAATGAAAGTGCGTGTTTTTTTAAACTGTTCTTGATAGAACTGAAACTAATGAGAGATATTCAGTAAATATCCCTAACAACATTTTTGAATGAGCAACGAAATCCTAAATAAAAGAGCTGTGTCAATTCTTGGAGGAAAAAGCACTGTTTGGTTGGGACTGAAAGGACGAAAATGTATCTTTGTCATAGTATAAAATGTTATGCTTAAATACAAAATCCCTCAGATTGTTACGTTGATCCACACAGAGTCATCAGTGATTTCCTGTATTTCACGGCAAAGCGAAAAGTGATTTGGACAGCCAGCAGCAAATCAAAGTCAAACGGGAGAGGAATTATGACTAACAACAAAGATTGGGACGTTCAATGAGAAGATAAATCAGCAATGAAGGTGTGTCGTAATAAAGCGATGCCCTTCATTAAAAATTTTGTGTGGTGATAAAAATATTAACAATCGTTGTAGAAAATTATATTGATATATTTTATTCCAATTTAAATTTGCCTACACAATTATCCAGATTTTCTCAATCTTATTTCAATTTTTTTCGTAATCTTGATTAAATAAATAAGAAAGTTATAAATCTATAAAATTTGTAGGTGTTTTCTGTTAAAATTACAACAAGAAAAATAGCGGATAAATATTTTCTCAGGAAAATAGAGTGGCAACAGTGGGATCCCTATAATCAAAGGTAAATCAAAACCTTTTAGTCACGGGCGTTCCGGCTTCGCTTTCCATGAGTATTTTCCTTGCGACAAGTCGCGGAAAATACACATGGAAACAAACGCCCGGACAACGGTTTTGATTTTAGGGAAGATTATAGGGACTCACTGCGACCGACGCGACGCATAACCGTGTCACTGATGAAAGCAAGGGAGGCGTCCTTTATACTTCCATAAAATCCGGTCTGAATAACGGAATACACAAGCCAGACAATATATTATGAGAAAAATACGGTCTCCATGAAAAGTAAGGGACTTCAGCTCTCTCTGCTCTGCATGAAATAGGCTAGCGCACCACAAGCTCTCTGTCTTTCTCTTTGCCTACGTAACAGAACATTCTTCCAAACATCCATTTCCTTGTTACTATCATTATACAGTAATAATTTGAAGTACATTCTTGATAATCAGATGAAAAACATCTGTTTTATTGATGTGAATTTACTTTAAATTATAGATAGTATAAATTCTGCATTAAGAAATAGAATGATACTAAAAAGCACAAAGATATTACTGTTTATATAGTCTTCTGATGCAATATGATGTCATCTGTACCACTATCCTTGGAAAAAGGAGTTAGTCATATTACTTTTGTCAAAAGACCAAAAAAGAAATATATGGAAATCGTGAACATTGAAGCTGCAACTTTTCAGGAAATGAAAATGACATTGAAACATTTTTCTACAAGAATCAGACAAATTGTAGGGA
>OOCJ01000223.1_pt1 | contig 53783 bp, 42 predicted proteins | sample 1671481 | NCBI WGS metagenome assembly OOCJ01 (sample SAMN06348161, study PRJEB24527) | human gut metagenome | biome: human gut; feature: ankylosing spondylitis patient; material: feces | host: Homo sapiens | place: China | collected 2015-10 | reverse complement strand
TTTTGGGAGCGGCCGGTCCTTAGAAAGCAGACATTGCGATTTCAAAAGACAATGTCAATTGGATTTTGAAATCACGATGGATGCTTTCTTAGTACCGCTGCCAGCGACAACAAGCGGAAGCGCTCCTGAAAACAAACAGTTCTATTTTTTATATTTCTATACACTTTGTTGGCATGCAATTAACATAACCTGTGAAAATCCGTAACACCACCCACAAGCGGCAGTTCATACGTTAAAACTCCGGTTATTTAAACAGATTTTTGAAGAACTCCCCAATCGCACTAAAGATATTTCCAAAGAAATTACCAATAGATGCAATGATTCCGGAAGAGCTTCCTCCATTTTTAAAGGAATTGTAGAGAGAGGCTGCGTAATCCACCAGTCCACTTAAATCAATTCCAAGAGAAGTAATTTTCAAAAGAAGATCAACGATTTTCTGTCTCTCATCATCAGATAAAGTGACGCCATATTTATCACAGGCTTCATCAATTGCTTCGTTGATACTCTTCTCGTCAGTCAGTCCCTTTTCTGCGATCAGCGACTTGATGTAAGCAATAAACTCCTCCACTTCCTGATCGGTCAGACCCTGAATGGAAGCTTCCAGTTCTCCGGTGACAACAAGTTCATTCAACGCTGCATCTACAACGTTATCCTGCACTGCTTCCCCTGTCATTGCCTCATATGCCTCAAAGATTCCAACCAGTGCAGCGGTTCCGGAGATTGGCTTAGGACCTGCAACGATGATATCTGCATCTGTAATTCCGGCAGTTGTCAGCGCATTTTTGTACATACCAACGGTACAGTATGTGATATTGTTCGTAGAAATATTTAATCCATTTCCCTTTTTACGCTTTACGATCACGATAGAAGACCAGGACTTGCTTCCGATTTTGGAAGAGTCCACATAGGAATCGAGGTACTGATGCTCCTGCGCATTTGTAACGTAAGTGACGTTATAATTTGCAAGATTGGCAGGATCGATTCCCATAAGGGATAATACGATATTTTTCTGGTCATCAGACAGATCTGCGCCGAGTGCCAGATAAGGTTTATCATCTTTCTTAATCTCAACTTTATCGTTATTCTCATCCACAATGACATCTCCAGTCACATTTTCTGTGGATTTTTTATCATCCTCTACCGTTACCCCGCCTGTGACATTATCGGTTGTGCCACTGGTGGAAGTATTTGTGCTGTCGGAATTTGTTGTTGTACTGCTCTGTGCATCTGAAGCAGAATTATTTGTCGTGCTGTTCTGTGCATCTGAAGCAGAATTATTTGTTGTGCTGTTCTGTGCATCTGAAGCAGAATTATTTGTTGTGCTGTTCTTCGTATCTGAAGCAGAGCTGTTTTGTGTAGTTGTAGTTCCGATTGTAGCTGCATTGGTATCTGTACCTGTTGTGCTGCTGTCATTCTGCGTTGCCGCCTGATTCTCCGACTGTGTTGTCTGGGAATCACCGGATGTAGCATTGTCTGTCTCCTGCCCTGCGTTATTCTGTGCAGAAGCATCTGCTGCAAATGATGTCACATGTGTTGGTATCATCATCACTGCAGCTAAAATAATTGCTGCAATTCTCTTTGTCATTCTCTTTCTTTTCACTTTTTTTACCTCTCTTTTTATTGCGGATCGCAGTATTTGCTCATATGAAAACCATCATTTCCACATAATAAAAATCTGCTTTGAGATTCCCCAAAACAGATTTTTATTTTACTACATCTCACTATAAATCACAAGTTAACATAATATGTTTATAAAAAATTAAGAAACCTATATACTTTTTCCTCATCATTTCGTAATACCCTATAGGAAAAATTGTCTGTATCCATATTTTTACGTATCGATCCGCACTCTCATCCATGCAAGAAGATCTGCATACACTTTATCGCGGTCTGTCTCATTTAAAATTTCATGTCTGTCATTTTCGTAAAGCTTATATGTAATATCCAGAGAACCTGCCTCTTTGAAGAGATCATACACTTTTTTCACGCCGACACCATTATCTCCCACCGGATCATCCTGACCAGATACAATAAAAATTGGAAGCTTGTTTGGTACTTTCTTCACATTTTCCAACTGATTATCGTAGAGAACTGCTTCCATCAGCCCCAGATAGCCGTTTAATGTAAATTTGAACGTACACCGCGGTTCGCTATAATAAAATTTTACAATATCCTCATCTTTTGTAAGCCAGCTGTTTGAAAGTGTTTTTCCAGAAAGATCATATTTCTTATATGGTCCGCCAAACGACAGCGATTCTACCAGTTTGCTTCTGTGATGCCAGCCAAAAATTTTTGCCAGGAATTTGCACACGTTGATTCCAAGTTTGGTCGTATTGTCCGGCACACAACCGGTTCCCATAATGATTGCCCCTCTCAAATCATCATTGTGAATGGTGAGGTATTTCCGGAGCATATAAGATCCCATACTGTGTCCCATCATAAAATAAGGAACACCCGGATTTTCTTTCTGGATCATCGTACGCAGTGCATGCATGTCTGCGATCACCGTGTCACTCGGATTTTCTGCAAAATATCCCCAGTCATCTTTGGATGCTACGGAATCCCCATGTCCTAAATGGTCATGTCCCACCACCATAAAGCCATTCTCTGTCAAGAATTCAGCAAATAGTCTGTAGCGCTCTACAAACTCTATCATGCCATGTGTGATCTGTAAAATTGCCTCATACTTTCCATCTTCCGGAATCCATTTGACTGCATGGATGGTTGTTTTGCCATCCGCTGATAAAAATGTAAACTTCTCCTCTTTTGCCATATTTTTCCCCTCTCTCACTCTTTTCGTGATTGTAAATAACTGCTATTTTCTAACCTGTGGCTTCTTTATTCCGTCTGAGCGAAACGATGGATCTCCTCCACATTACGTTCTAATTCATCCGCGCATTCTTTGTGCTCTTTCCACTCCTGACGCAGTGTTTCCGCTTTGGATAACACTCTGCTCTGCACTTCGAAAAATTCATTTTCACCCTGACAGAGACTTTCTAATATTTCTTCAATATCGGTTTCTTCTTCCACATTTTCATGATCTGTTTCCGCCACCTCTGTGTCTCTGCTTTCCAGAAGTTTTACCAAGGAACTGTTATTTTCTTTTAAAAGATCATTTAACACCTGAATCTGTTTCTCTGTATTTGCGGCAGTTTCCTCAAAAGCGCTGATTTTCGTAAGTACATCCGTAACTGCCGAAGTATACTGTTCTGCATTCACACGCACTTCCTCTGCCGCTGTCACAAATTTTCTTCCGTCTTCTCCCATGCGTCCTGCTTCAATTGCTGCGCCAAGTGCCAGAACTCCCATATTCTGTGAGATATCTGCCAGTTTCTTTAACGCATCCCCAACAGACTTTCTCTCCTGACAATATGCCTCATAAAATGATGCAATCTCCTTCATTGGTGTTGTGACATGCTTGTTCTGCTCTACAACTCTGGCTATTTCCCCGTGCTCATCCTTCATCTGACGGCGGAGTTCTTCTTTTTCCTGCTGCAGTCTTGTATTCTGCTCATTCTTTTTCATAAGCTGCTGTTTCAACAGTACGGTCTGTCCTGAATTTGCCTCTGAACACTCTTTTAACAATTCCAATTCCTCTGAAACTGCCGCAATGGTCTCATCCAGTTCCGTTTTTGAGATTGTCATCTGCACCACTGTCTCTTCTGCGCTGTCTTTTGCTTTTGCAATATTAGAAATCTGCTCCTGCAGACGGTTCTGTTTTTCCTGTAATGCCAGAAGTTCCTCTTCCAGTTCTTTTGCTTTTTTTCCACCAAACATATGCCATCCTCCAGCTTTTACTGATAATTTCGAATGATAACCTGTACGCTTTCCACTCCATTATACTCGTTAATCTCCGGATAGTACACAATCATTATCCTCAATTTGTTTATCTGACCGCGAAAAGCTTTTTCCACTTCCGCACTTCCATACTTTTCTGCATAATATGCTTTAAACGCCTCAATATCGCCAAAATAGACTGCCGTCACTGTCTCACCGGCGGCTGTCAGCAGGTTCAGTCTCAACACATTTTGATTTTTCCCGACCACAAAAGCCCTTGTGATACTCAGATTTTTATCTGCAAACTGCGGCTTGATATTGGCTTTACCAAAAGGCTCTAACACTGCAAATTCCCGGATAAGACCGGCATCCGCATAAGCTGCTGGCATCGGAATATCAATTTTGATCTTCGGGATCAGGTCATCCTCCGTGAGATTTGCACAGGCATTGATTTTTTCACGGAACTTATCCACGTTTTCTTCCGGAAGAGATAATCCTGCCGCCATCGGATGTCCGCCGAATTTTTCCAGAAGTTCCCTGCACTTACATAGTTCCTCATACATGGAGTACTCCTCGATGGAACGCCCGGAGCCCTTCACGCCCTCCTCCGCCTTCGTCAGCACAAATACCGGCTTATGATAAGCCTCCCGGATACGCCCTGCAATGATTCCTGCAAGACTTTCGTGCACCTGTGGCAGATAAATGACAAGCACTTTATCCGACATGTAATGTTCCTCCACCACACGTTTTGCCTCCTCGACGCCATCTGCTGTCATATCTTTGCGCTGCTGGTTTAACTCCACAAGCTCCCTTGCCGTTTTTGCTGCCTCTTCCTCTCCCTGTAAAAAAAGAGACAGAGACAGTTTTGCTGTATCAAGTCTGCCACTCGCATTGATGCACGGTCCTAACACAAAACCAAAATGATATGCATTGATCTGCTCCGGTTCTAAATGATTCTGAAAGATCAGGGCGCGCATCCCCGGATTTTTTGTGCGGTGAATGCGGTTTAATCCCTCTTTCACCAAAATGCGGTTTTCGTCTGTCAGATCCATGACATCGCCAACGGTTGCAAATGCGACATTTTCCAGAAATTCATAGGTTTCTTCCAGGGCAAAACCCATTTTTTCATACAATACCTGCAGCACTTTCCATGCGACTGCTGCTCCACATAACTCTTTAAACGGATACGCACATTCCCGCTGCTTTGGATTCACGATTGCATCTGCGTTGCTGCGAAGGAACTGCTTTTCCCCGTTCTCCTCTGTATAGGGAATCTCGTGGTGATCGGTCACAAGCACGGTCATCCCAAGTTCTTTGGCATGCGCAATCTCTGAGATTGCAGCAATTCCGTTATCGCACGTAAGAATGGTATCCATTCCGTCTCTTTTTGCCTGATCGATCAGATTCTCATTGATTCCATAGCCATCCTTCATACGATCCGGAATCTGCGTGGAAACATTTCCACCACAGTGTTTCATTCCCCGGTATAAAATATAGGTTGACATAACTCCATCTATATCATAGTCGCCGATAATACGGATCGGCTTTTGCTCTTCTATTTTAACTTTTAAAATATCTGTCAAACAATCTGCATCTTTCAATAAATGTGGATCGTATAAATCCTTTAAACTTCCATTCAGATATCTTTCAAATGCCGCCTCCCCGATCACCTCACGGTTTCGGATAAGACGCGCTGTGACAGGGCTGATCCCGAACTCTTTTCCAAGCTTTTCAAAATCAGCCCCTTTGTTGATTACAAACCATTTTTCCATGTAACACCTGCTGCCTTGTTTTTTCTTATGAATTTATCTTTTAATAATGCACTTCCATCAGCATCAGTCCACATGCCGGTGCTGTATAACCTGCGTTCCCCCGGTTTTTGCTCTCTAAGATCTGCTGCAGCTCCTCCGGTGCTCTCCTGCCATCCCCAACCTCGATCAGCGTACCTGTCAGGATGCGCACCATGTTTTGCAAAAATCCATTGCCCCGATAATCAATCCATAGATCATTCCCTTTCTTCGTAAAATTGATCTCATAAATCGTGCGGACCGCCGACTTTTTCATTTTCTTGTTTCCGCAAAATGAAGTAAAATCATGTGTTCCGATCAGATAGGAAGCGGCTTCTTTCATGCGCTCCACATCGAGTGTTTTCTCATACTGATACTCATATTTCCGCTCGAAAACATCCGAGATCTCTCCCATATGGATGTGATAGCGGTAGGTCTTTTTCTTTGCGGCGTAACGGCTGTGAAAACGCTCGTCCACCTGCTCAACCGCAATAACGGCAATGTCATCCGGCAGATAATGATTCAGATAGGACATGATCTTTCCCTCCGTAAAATGCTCCTCAATATGAAAATTTGCCACCTGGCCTTTGGCATGCACGCCCGCATCCGTTCTCCCCGAACCGATGACTTCCACCGCGTGTCCTGCCATCTGTCCCAGCACTGCTTCTATTTTTCCCTGAATGGTCAGACCGGTGCTGTTCTGCCCCTGCCAGCCCTTGTATCTTGTCCCGTCATACTGGATTGTGATTTTATAGTTGTTCATACTTTTTATCCCTGCTTTACTGCAATTTAAACTGTCTTTTAGTTTAACACACTTTCCACTCAAATCCTAGTCTGCGATCTGTTCCTGAAACGTTTTTGTGCCGGGGAACTGAAAAATACCAATCCCCCGGCACATTTACTCCGCATTTTATACCAGTTCTGCAATCCTTGTCACCGCAACATAGATTTCCGATATTTTATACCAGGTACGATAATCTACCACTCCCGTCACAGGCAATCCAAAAATAGACTGGAATTTTTCTACTGCTGCCTTCGTTGCTTCTCCGTAAATCCCATCCGGTGTGATCGTCGGGATTGCCGGATAGGCCTGTGAGATTCTCGCTAACTGTTCCTGGATCTGCCGGACCTTATCTCCGGCAGCGCCCACTTCCAGATTATACCGCGGCCAGGATGCCGGGATACCGGAAATCTCCTCCGCTGTATTGATAAACATATTATCACCATAATAATAACGGAGAATTTCTATCGTTTCGTAGTTCTGATCCCCAAGATATTTGCTTCCCCACTGACTCAGCCAGTTGCTGCACGTCACGCGCTGTCCGTCACAATACTGTGTCAGGATTGGCTGTCTCACATTCGGTCTGGAAAGATAATTCTGAAACATTTCATCTACCACATCCGAGATACTCTGAAAAATATTTCTTCCATAGACGAATTTCTGGTCAAAAGCAGTGGATGTCGTGATGGTGAAGTTATAACCTTTATTCCGGTACCATTCCGTGTAAACCCTGTTTAATGTAAAAGACATGATCGCAAGGATATTGGCACGCAGCGTGCTGTCCGGCCATGTGCTGTATATCTCGCTGGATGCCACGTTTTTGATGTAATCACGGTAACGCACATAATAATTTGCCGCGTTGTTATCCGAAGGAGGTCCGTCGTGAACGACGACAAACTCCGGGATCACCACTTTGCTCAACACGATCTCCCCGGATTCTGAGACAGGCTTGATCTCGGACTCTGCTATTTTCGGTGGAAAATCTCCAAACAGCGTATTCACCGGAATCACAATGGAATCTATCTGGGTTTCCTCTTCATTTTCTTCCGCCATTCGCACCTGTTGCAATGCGAGCTGCTCTGAAAAAATCTGAACGCCCGAAATACTGACGGGACGATATCCCGGTGCGGTAACTTTAACCGTATATTGGGCAAACGGCTGATTTTCGGAGGGTTCCATCGAGTATTCAAGTGGAGGCGCATCAAGCGTAAGTTTCTCCGACATTCCTGAATCATCCGCGCTTACCTCCTCCACTGTGGAATCCGGCTCGCCCGAATAGGAAATGGTGATTCTTGCTCCCTCAATCGGTCTTCTGGTCCGGTTTGTAAGTACTTCTACTTTGAGGCTTCCTTTATCTACAGCCTCTGTCTGGGCATATTTGATATCTGGCATGAACAACCTCTTCATACATTTCCTTATATTATATGCTCAGACATGCAATCCTGTTCTGCTTCCTGTGCAAAACATTCGATTTCCCAACTTCTCATTTTCTATTTCCGTTCTTTATCCAAATCCCCCAAAACTTAATTCTTACTCTACCGTAACTACCTTCGCCAGATTTCTTGGCTTATCAACATCAAATCCCTTATCGGATGACACGTAATATGCTAAAAGCTGTAATGCAACCGATGCAGGTAAAACCATAAATTCATCCTGCATATCCGGAAGCTTGATCACCTGATATTCGGTATCAAGATCACCGGAAAGTGCCTCTTTGATAAATAATACAATATCTGCACCTCTGGATTTTACTTCCTTAATATTGGAAAGCTCTTTTGACATGAGTTTTTCCTGTGTTACCGTTGCAACAACCGGTGTGTTAGTCGTGATCAGTGCAATTGGTCCGTGTTTTAATTCGCCGGAGGCATAAGCCTCAGAGTGAATATAAGAAACCTCTTTCAGTTTCAATGATCCTTCCAGTAAAATAGAGTAATCCAGTCCACGTCCGATCATAAACAGATCCTTTGCTTCCAGAATCTTCTTTGCGATCACATGGATGTCACGTCTTTTCTCCAATACTTTCTGCATCACTTCCGGAACACGCTCTAATTCTGCGATAAAGCTCTTTGTCTGCTCCTCTGTGTAGACACCTCGCAATAATGCCATTTTGGCAACCACAAGATAAAATACGGAAAGCTGTGTTGTGTAAGCTTTTGTACTTGCCACTGCAATTTCAGGTCCTGCTGCGGTGTATAACACATAATCACTTTCTCTTGCAATGGAAGAACCTTTTACGTTGATAACGGATAAACATTTTGCGCCCTGTCTCTTCGCATATTTTAATGCTTCCAAGGTATCAATTGTCTCACCGGACTGTGATACTGCGATCACCAATGTTTTCTCATCAATGACCGGATCGGAATACATAAACTCTGATGCAAGTTCTACGTCCATCTGCACATGAACGATAGATTTTACCAGAGCCTGTGCCACAAGTCCCGCATGCATGGCTGTTCCGCATGCTACCACACAAATTCTGTCACAGTCTGTAAAAAGAGAATCCGGCACACCATCCGCGGTAAAATCAGGCAGACCGTTCACGATACGGTCTTTGATCGTATTCTTGATTGCTTCCGGCTGCTCCATAATCTCTTTTTCCATATAAAATGGATAACCATTCTTTCCCGCGCTGTTCAACTCCCAGTCAACGGACAAAAATTCCGGTTCTACCACATTGTCATTTAAATCCGTAAGTACCACATGATCTTTGTGCAACTCTAAAATGTGATATTCCGGTACAACAAAGTATTCATTTGTAAAACGGCAGAGTGCAGTCAGATCTGATGCAAGCATTGCTCCCTCTTTGCATATGGTTGCAACGATCGGGCTGACATTCCGGATCGAGTAGATCACATCCGGCTGATCTTCAAACAGGATCACAAGCGCAAAGGTACCCTTTAATTTGCTCACTGTTTTTTTGATTGCTTCCTTTGGATCTCCCTTGTAATAATGATTTAATAATGCAGCCGCAACTTCACTATCTGTTTCAGAATGAAGGATTTCCTGCAAATCGTAATCGGCGATCAGCTCACGATAGTTTTCGATGATCCCGTTATGAACCAGAGTCACTTTTCCCTGCTGATGCGGATGTGCATTCTGGTCTGTAACTCCACCGTGAGTTGCCCATCTTGTATGTCCGATACCGCAGGCAGACAAAATCTTCTTCGAATCACAAATTGCTCTTAAATCACTTACTCTTCCGGCACATTTATAAACATTTGTCACATGGGAAGTTTCGTCTTTCACTGCAATACCCGCACTGTCATATCCACGATACTCTAATAATTCCAACGCATCTAATAAAACATCTTTTACGTTTTCACTGCCTGTATAACCTATAATTCCACACATATTAAATTTCCTCTTCTTTTCTATTTAAAATTTAAATCATATTCGAATTCAATTGTCCCATTATACCGTATTTGTTTTGCAGTCACCTGCATATTTGCCGGCATATCTCGCACTGGGAGGTACGAAAGGGCGTCCGCCGAATTTTCGATAACCCTTTTCCTCGTTAACCTGTGTATGGTCGTCCTCACAGGTACATGGCGCTAGAAGAGAAACCTAAATGTCTGCAATCAGTCACAGACAGGATTGCATATCTGAAAATATAAACCTTATTCGATTATCAATGTGCTATATATATTGTAAATGCCTTCATAAATGCTGCTACATCTATGAAGGCATCTATAACATGATTACTATACTATGATATGCGAAAAATGTCCAGAAGTTATTTTACTTCTACTGTCCAGCCATATTTATCCGGGATTCTTCCCCACTGGATGCCGGTTAAGGTATCATATAATTTCTGTGTCAGTTCTCCAATCTCAAAGTTGTTGACTGTCACAACATCATCTTTGTAACGGAGTTCTCCAACCGGTGAGATAACGGCTGCTGTACCTGTACCAAATACCTCTTCCAATGTACCGTCATGTCCGGCTTTCATCAGATCATCTACGGAAAGTCTTGTCTCATTTACTTTGTAGCCCCAGTCACGAAGCAGATGGATCATGGAATCTCTTGTAACACCCGGAAGAACGGTTCCTTCGATTGGTGCTGTGTAGATTTCACCGGCAATCTTGAACATGATGTTCATGGTTCCAACTTCCTCTACATATTTGCGATGCTCACCGTCTAACCAAAGAACCTGTGCATAGCCAAGCTTCTCTGCTTTCACCTGTCCTAAAATAGAACCTGCGTAGTTACCACCACATTTTGTAAAGCCTGTACCACCTTTTACAGCACGGACAAGTTCATCCTCAACCAGAATCTTAACCGGATTAAGACCTGCTGCATAGTAAGCACCTACCGGACAACAGATAATCATAAACTTGTATGCGTTTGCCATATGTACGCCGAGTGCTGCTTCTGTTGCAAACATAAATGGTCTGATATAAAGGGAAGTGTTTGGTTCAGATGGAACCCAGTCAGCTTCTACTTTTACAAGTGTTTCCACTGCTTCGACAAACATATCAACCGGGAATTCCGGCATGCAAAGTCTTGCGTTGGAATTGATCATTCTCTTTGCGTTCATCTCTGGACGGAACAGCTGGATTTTTCCTTCTGCTGTACGGTATGCTTTCATACCTTCAAATGTTTCCTGTGCATAGTGAAGTGTCACACATGCCGGATCCATTGTGATAGGTCCTTCCGGAACGATTCTTGCATCTTTCCATCCGTCTTCTTTTGTCCAATCCATGACAAACATGTAATCTGTCATATACTTGCCAAAACCAAGATTCTTCTGGTCTGGTTTCTCCTTTAATACTGGTCTTTTCTCAAATCTGATATCCATAATATCCTCCTTTTCCCATTACACTTTTTAGATAATTGCGAAACTCATGAGAACATAAATTGAATTGTGAAAAATTAACAAAAGCTCGAGAAAACACTGGGGAGCGGTCGGTTCTTAGAAGGCAGGTACAACTGTAAGTTGTGGCTGGCTTCTTAGTACCGTTACCAGCGACACGTAGCGAAAGCGTGTTTTCGAAAATTTTGTTGATTTTGAACAATTGCAAGAAGATTATGACGAGTTTCGCAATTATCTATTATATTTTTAGGAAATTAACTTTGACAACCATTATGATACTTTCTTTTTTTCATGTCAAGATTATTCCGAAGCCTTATGTTATGTATAACTATTAGTTATTGTCTGTTTTATTTTCTATAACCTGATTTTATTTTCTTTTTCAAGTGACTTTTCCACTCTCCTGTAATATAATAAAACTACCTAAAAAATTTTGAGAGGTGATCCCTATGCATACATTTCAGCCAATTCCAGTTGACATGCTGGACATGAATCCATTTACAAAAATCGGCAAAGAATGGGCGCTGCTCACAGCCGGAAATAAACAGGAATCCAATACAATGACCATTAGCTGGGGCGGTGTTGGTGTTTTATGGGGCAAAAATGTTGTCTATGTTTTTGTCCGTGATTCCAGATATACCAAAGAATTGATCGATGAAGGAGACTTTTTCTCCCTTACATTTGTAAGCGACCAGTACCGTGATGCCTTGAATTACTGTGGCTCCCATTCCGGTCGGAACGAAGATAAGATTGCAAATGCAGGTCTTTCCGTGGACTACCGCCATGGAATCCCATACATTGACGAGGGAAATCTCGTCTTGGTATGTGAAAAAATGTCTGCTACCAGAATCACGGATGATTCCTTCCTTGATTCCGAGATTGCTGACAAATGGTACAAAGACGGTGACATGCACACCATGTACGTTGGTCAGATCATTGATGTGCTCGCAAGATGATCATTTCTGCTAAGCTCTGATTTTTTTTGCAAAACGCTGCATTCCTAAACCACAAAAACCTCCCGGCAAAAATGATCCGGATTGCCTTTCATCGCAATTCCCACATTTTTATCGGGAGGCTTTTTTACTCATGAAGCAGATAACCACTTCTTATTCAACAAAAAAATTTATTTTATTTCAATGGATATTTCTCTGTCAAAGATTTCACGATCGCCTTTGCCTTGTCGGCTGCCGGCTCACCCTCTTTGATCATCACTGCGATTGCCTCTGCGATCTGATCCATATCATCCGTGTTTAATCCGCGGGAAGTTACCGCCGGAGTTCCAAGACGTACACCACTTGTCACAAATGGAGATTTCGGATCGTTTGGAATGGTATTCTTGTTGCAGGTAATGTTTACAGAGTCCAGAAGTTTCTCAACTGCTTTTCCGGTAAGATCATAATTGGTCAGATCTACAAGCATGAGGTGATTGTCTGTTCCACCGGATACGATCCTTATTCCACGATCCATCAGTCCCTTGCAGAGTGCCTGCGCATTGTCAATAATGTTCTGCTGATAAACCTTAAATTCCGGCTGCAATGCCTCCTTGAAGCAGACTGCCTTGGCTGCGATCACATGCATCAGTGGTCCGCCCTGAGTGCCCGGGAAGATTGCCTTGTTAAAGTTATACTTATCCTCAATCTCCTGACTGCTCAAAATCATTCCGCCTCTCGGTCCGCGCAGTGTCTTATGCGTCGTTGTCGTCACTACATGAGCATACGGAATTGGGCTTGGATGAAGTCCTGCTGCCACAAGTCCTGCAATATGCGCCATATCGACCATGAGCACTGCACCACATGCGTCTGCGATCTCACGGAATCTCTTGAAATCAATGGTTCTCGCATAAGCAGATGCTCCTGCAATGATCATTTTTGGTTTACATTCCATTGCAAGTTCTTCCACTTTATCATAATCAATGAATCCCTCGTCATTGACACCATATGGCACTACATGAAAATAACTTCCGGAAAAATTGACCGGAGAACCATGTGTCAGATGTCCACCATGGTCTAAGTTCATTCCCATGATCGTATCACCCGGCTTTAAAATTGCAAACTGTACCGCCATATTTGCCTGCGCACCGGAATGTGGCTGCACATTGACATACTCACACCCAAATAATTCTTTTGCGCGCTCTCTTGCCAGTTCTTCCACAACGTCCACGCACTCGCAGCCACCGTAATATCTCTTTCCCGGATAACCTTCCGCATATTTATTCGTCAGGACACTTCCCATTGCAGACATAACCGCCGGACTCACCCAGTTTTCGGATGCGATCAGCTCAATATGACTGTTCTGTCTGTCAAGTTCATCGGTAATTGCCTGTGCGACTTCCATATCCACTGCCTGAATATCTTCTAATGTGTACATAAAATCCTCCTTGTCTTCCGCCAGATTTTAAAGTTCATTATAAAGGACTTTCTGTAAATATTCAATTATAAATTTATTTAAAAAATGTATACGCTGTCGCAAACCATGCATTGATCACATCCCAAACCCATGCATATTCCCGATCAATGCCGTAACGCATATCTGTAAGATCAGAATAAGTGGCATTCCCACCACAAAATACCAGTGCTTTGTCTTATGATGAAACAGATACATGCCGGCCCACGTTCCGACACTGCCACCTAAAATACTCACAAGGAAAAGTGTTTTCTCCGGTATCCGCCATGCATGATGTCTCGCCTTGCTTTTGTCCATTGCCATCACTGCAAGTCCAATGAGATTCATAACGATCAGATAGATCAAAAGTCCTTTTTGCATTCTCCTGTCTCCCTTCGTTTTTTCTGTAAATGTGAAATGCAAAAACGGCCGCCAGAAGGCAGCCGTTTTCCTATTTCACAACTATTTTGTTGCTTTATTTTTTCCAAAATGTACTTTCATGACATACCACAGCTCTGTTGCGATGCAGATAGAAGAATAAGCACCACATACAAGACCTGCCATAAGTGGAAGTGAGAAATCACGGATACTTGCCACACCTAAAATGTAGAGCATCACAACCATGATAAAGGTTGTGATAGAAGTATTAATACTTCTGGACAATGTCTGTGTCAGACTCTTATTCGCAACTTCACGCAATTCCTCCGCAGTCTGTTTTCCGGTCTTTAATGCAAGATTCTCACGGATACGGTCAAAGATAACAATCGTATCATTGATAGAGTAACCTACGATGGTAAGAACACATGCAATAAAAGTACTTCCTACAGAAATACGCACAAGTGCATATACTGTGATCACAACAAGAACGTCATGAACCAATGCAAGGATCGCACTTGCTGCAAATCTGATATCTTTAAAACGGAACCAGATGTAAAGTAACATAAAGATACAGGACACGATAACCGCTTTCAATGCATCGGAACGCATCTCACCACTGATGGTAGAACTGATACTCTGGGAAGTGATGGTGGATGCATCCACATCACAATTTTCTGCCAGTGTATCTTCCAATTCCTGACGCTCATCAAGACTTAAGGTACGTGTCTTAATTGTAACCTGTGTTGTTCCTTCTACTTTTGTTGCCTGCACATCGGAATCCCCGGTTACTTCTTCCACATAAGGAACGATGTCATTCTCGATATCCTCGATGGACATATCTTTGCCAAAATCAGCCGTTGTGGAAGTTCCACCCATAAAGTCAAGACCATAGTTCAATGCCTTGCCCTCTGTTGCGGAATGTACTCCCATACTGATCAGTCCGGCAGCGATAATGATACCGGAAATTGTAAAGAATACTGCTTTTTTTCCAATAAAATCAATGCTCTTTCTCTCTTTTGCACGACCGTAAAGTTTTTCACTTTTCAGTCCCAATGCATACAGAGAATACAGAATGTATCTGGTCACAACCATCGCTGTAAAAAGGGAAAGGATGATACCGATCATTAACGTATAGGCAAAGCCTTTTACGGTTCCGGAACCTAACGCCATAAGCACAACAGATGCGATCAGGGTTGTAATGTTACCATCTAAGATAGCGGACATCGCTTTCTGGAAACCGATCTTCATAGATGTCTGAACCGATTTTCCGGTTGCGATCTCCTCACGGATACGAGCAAATACGATAACGTTCGCATCCACCGCCATACCGATGCCAAGGATAATACCTGCGATACCCGGAAGCGTCAGTGTAATATCGAATAAATATAAGGTTGCGATCACTAAAGTTGTATAAATTGCAAGCGCTAAGGATGCTGCAATACCCGGTACTGCGTACATCACGATCATAAATACCATGACGATTGCAAGACCGATCGCACCTGCTTTTAAACTGGAGGCGATCGCCTGGCTTCCCAACTGTGCTCCTACGACAGAGGACTCTAACTCGGAAAGCTGTAAAGAAAGAGAACCGATACGGATCTGGGTTGCCAGATTATCTGCCTCTTCAAAAGAAGACATTCCTGTGATCTGTGCTTCACCACCTGTGATTGCACTCTGCACCTGCGGATAACTGATCGTCTCCCCATCATATACGATTGGAAGGTTCTTGCCAATATTCTCGCTTGTTACTTCACCGAATATCTTTGCACCTTCGTCTGTTAACTTTAAAGATACAATATATTGTTTGTTTCCATATCTGTCGGTCGCTGTTGCTCCCTGAGCATCTTCCACCATATCACCGGTCATGAAAACTGATCCATCCGGCATCTGGAACTCCAGGGAACCCGGATTACCAAGATCCTCTAAAATCTGGTTTGCATCCTGCACACCAGGGATCTCAACCGTAATTCTGTCGTCTCCAACCTGATATACGGAAGCTTCTGTACTGTAACTGTCTACACGTTTCTGAAGTTTATAAATGGTATCACTCATATCTTCAGCACTTGGATTCTCGTCCACTACCTGATAAGTAATGGAAACACCACCGGAGAGATCCAGTCCCAAAGGAATTGACATATCTTCGCCGATTCCAGTGGATGAAAGAATAATTGATGCATAATAAGCAAGTCCCACAAACGCTGCAAGGATCACTGCCAATATGACTGCTGCTTTACTCTTTTTCATTGTTTTACCCTTCCTTTATTCTTCGTCTGCCTCGGCAGCCTTAATCATGATCGCGCATTCAATACGCTTTTTCTGAAGTGCACATCCGATGTCGTATGCATTGTGGATATCTCCATGGAAATTGTAGGAGTTTGCTGCACATCCGCCACTGCAATAGAATTTTGCAAAACAGTTACGGCATTTTTCTTTCGCATAAACATTGCAGCACTTAAACTCATCACAGATATCCTGACGTTTGATACCCTCGTCCACATTTCCAAGCAGGAAATCCTCATTTCCAACAAACTGATGACAAGGATAAAGGTCACCCCAAGGTGTCACTGCCAGATACTCTGTTCCTGAACCACAGCCGGAAAGACGTTTTGCCACGCACGGTCCACCCTCCAGATCTATCATAAAATGGAAGAAATTGAAATCATTTCCATTTTTATGTCTCTTTACCATCTCAGCAGCCAGCTTGTCATATTCCTCATAAAGCTGTGGAAGATCTTCCTCACGGATCGCATAATCCTCGGTCGGCTGTGCCACTACAGGCTCTACTGAGATCTGTTTGAATCCAAGATCTGCCAGATGCAGCACATCATTGGAGAAATCAAGGTTATTGTGTGTGAAAGTACCTCTCACATAATACTTGTCCTGATTGCGGCTCTCTGCAAATTTCTGGAACTTCGGCACGATCAGGTCATAGCTTCCTGCTCCCTTGCGGAATGGTCTCATATGATCATGGACTTCTTTCCTTCCGTCAATGCTTAAAACCACATTGCCCATTTCTTTGTTGGCAAATTCCATGATCTCATCATTTAATAAAACGCCGTTTGTAGTAAGTGTAAAACGGAAGTTCTTGTTGTGGATCTTCTCCTGCTCTCTTCCGTAGGCTACGAGGTCTTTTACAACCTGCCAGTTCATAAGAGGTTCTCCACCAAAGAAGTCCACCTCTAAGTTTCTTCTGTTACCGGAATTTGCGATCAGGAAATCCAATGCTTTTTTACCGGTCTCAAAGGACATCAATGCCCTTCTTCCATGATACTCGCCCTCTTCTGCAAAGCAGTAACGACAGGCAAGATTGCAGTCATGTGCGATATGTAAACAAAGGGCTTTTACAACGGTCGGACGCTTTTTGAAATCCATCATATAGTTTTCATAGGTGTCCTTTGTGAAAAGTTCCTCATTTTTGATCAATGTCTGAACTTCGTCAATCGCTTCTTCTACTTCTTCTTTTCCATATTTGCCGGATAATGCAGTTACAATCTCTTCCACAGAGGTATCTGCTGCGTTCTCACGTGCAGCATACATCTCAATGACATCATATGTCACATCGTCAACTACGTGGATTGCACCGCTGTTTACATCCAGAACAATATCATAGCCGTTGTTCTTATACTGATGAACCACTATAATATTTCCTCACTTTCTATCATCTTTTCCTCATAATATGTGCAATCATTACACATATCTATAACGTACAAATGACCGCACGCTGCGCGAACGGTCGTTTGTGAGTGTCATTATTCACTTTTGTGTTAAAACTTATTTGTTCTCGCAAGTCTGGTTTCCTACTGTGCAGGATGTCTTACAAGCAGACTGGCAGGATGTCTGACATTCGCCGCATCCACCTTTTTTTACTGTGTTCTGTAATTTTCTAGTATTTAATGTTTTAACGTGTTTCATGATTATTTCTCCTTTAAAAATCTTTTTTCGCTGTTTTATAGTATAACACATAGTTTTTCATAAGAAAAGCATTTTTTTAACTGATCATGCCGCCGGCAGTTCCCGCACACGCACAGAGCACCCAGGTTGTGATCATTTTCACCGGTTCAATGCCTGCTCCCCCCTTTATGATCAGTGAGACGGCAAACAAAATTCCAAAATAAACCGTTCCTGCCACAAATCCCCAGAGGAACTTTTTATCCCTGATCTTTTTTCCCATCAGAATGCCTCCAGTCAGCCCCGTTATGATATAAATAACGATCACTGCCACTTTGACAACTGCCTCCGAGAGCTCCAGCCGGTATAAAAGCAATGCCAGAAGCAATAACAATAACGCACTTATGATAAACATGATAAAAAGAACCATTGCCAGCACTTTTGCCGGGTTTTCCTTTGCATCTCTCGCCCTTAATCTCAATCCTGTTCCCAATCCGCCACCGCCAGACTTTCACTTCTGTCTATATATATGAAGCAATCCGGCTGCTTATGCGGATTTTTTAAAATGAGCGCTTATGTCCTGCCGTGGCAGATGAAAGTTTTCTTCTTTTTTACAGGTAACGGATGCTGTAAGAAGCCTCAAATGTCTGCTCCGGCTCCACTGCATTCTCGTATGCCCGTTCCTCTAATGTGCCCTCAAAATCATCCGCATCACATCTTCCATACCATGGTTCAATGCAGACAAACGGTGCGTCTTTTCCTTCCGGTGACCAAATCGCAAATAAAGGTGCATCAAAATCCATGGTCACATAAGGTTTTCCATCCGGTGTGACCAGTGAAACTTCCCCGGTCTGTTTTCCTTCCACCATATAAGTGCAGCGGTCAAAAAATCCCGGTGTAAAGTATACTTTCTCATTCTCCAGCGGGATTACAATATCTTCACTCATTACTGCCAGTCCGGTATCCGGTGTATTTCCATGATGATGCACTTCCTTTAGTCCTGCAAATTGCAGGCCATATCCAAGCTTGCTTTCTTCGTCATGAAACGGACATAAGAAAGCCGGATGTGCGCCGATGGAAAAATATAAGGTCTTTGTATCCGGATTTTCCACTTTCCACATGACTTTTAATTCATTGCCTGCCAGTTTGTATCCAATTTTTAATACAAATGCAAATGGATATTTTTTCATGGTTTCTTCGTCGGAATGTAAAGAAAACCAGATGGTATCCTCTGTCTGGGATTCCATGGTATGTTCCATATCCCTTGCAAAGCCGTGCTGTCCTATTGCATACGTTTTTCCGCCATAGCGGTACTCTTTATTTCTGCAGTTCCCCACAAACGGAAACAACACAGGGGAGGTTCTTCCCCAATATTTTTTGTCCGCATACCACATGTACTCTTTATCGTCGGATTTTCTCTTTACGGATTTTAGTTCTGCCCCAAAAGAATCGATCTCCACACGCAATGTGTCATTTTCCAAAACATATCTCATACAATCCTTCTCCTTGTCATCTAAATATCGATAGGCGTTTGCGAAACTCAATTTTACGTTATGAATATTACGAAAAGTTAACAAAATCAACGAAAACACGCTTCCGCTACGTGTCACTCGCAACGGTACTAAGAAGCCAGTCACGATTAACATCGTTCCTGCCTTCTAAGCACCAATCGAACTTGTTCGATTTTGGCTCACCCAGTGTTTTCTCAAGCTTTTGTTAATTTTTCACAATTCAATTTAGATTTTCATGAGTTTCGCAATTGTCTAAAAATATCGTAGATGACAAAAAACACAATTGTTTTCGCAATCACCTACGATATGAAATACAATTTTATAATTCGCAGTTATTTACCGTTCTTGGGAATGGGATAACGTCACGGATATTGGACATACCTGTCAGGTACATGACGCAGCGCTCAAATCCAAGTCCGAATCCTGCATGTCTTGCAGAACCGTATTTACGGAGGTCAAGATAGAAGCTGTAATCTTCCTCTTTCAGTCCAAGTTCATTGATCCTTGCAAGTAATTTTTCGTAATCATCCTCTCTCTGGCTTCCTCCGATGATCTCACCGATGCCAGGAACCAGACAGTCTACTGCTGCAACTGTTTTTCCGTCCGGATTCAGCTTCATGTAGAAAGCTTTGATCTCCTTTGGATAATCAGTTACAAATACCGGGCGTTTGAATACCTGCTCGGTCAGATAACGCTCATGCTCGGTCTGAAGATCGCAGCCCCAGGATACTTTGTAATCAAATTTATCGTTGTTCTTCTCTAAGATCTCAACAGCTTCTGTGTAAGTCACACGTGCGAAATCAGAGTTTGCAACATGCTGTAATCTCTCTAACAGCCCTTTATCGATAAAGCTGTTGAAGAATGCCATCTCTTCCGGTGCATTCTCTAATACATAGTTGATGACATATTTTAACATGCTCTCAGCTAAGATCATGTCATCCTCTAAATCTGCAAATGCGATCTCCGGCTCGATCATCCAGAACTCTGCCGCATGTCTTGTCGTGTTGGAGTTTTCTGCACGGAAAGTAGGTCCAAAGGTATAGATGTTCTTAAATGCCATCGCATAAGTCTCACCGTTCAGCTGTCCGCTTACAGTAAGATTAGTCGGTTTATTGAAGAAGTCTTTGCTGTAATCTACTTTTCCATCCTCTGTCATTGGAAGATTGTTCATGTCAAGTGTTGTTACCTGGAACATCTCACCTGCACCCTCACAGTCACTTCCGGTGATCAATGGTGTATGCACATACACGAAATCTCTCTCCTGGAAAAACTTATGGATTGCATAAGCACAGAGAGAACGTACACGGAATACTGCCTCAAATGTATTGGTTCTCGGTCTTAAGTGTGAAATTGTTCTTAAATATTCAAAGCTGTGTTTTTTCTTCTGCAATGGATAATCCGGTGTAGAAGGTCCTTCTACTTCCACTTTTTCAGCCTGAATTTCAAATGGCTGCTTTGTGCCTGGAGTTGCAACTAATTTACCGGTAACGATGATCGCTGCTCCGACATTTAATTTTTCTACCTCTTCAAAATTTTCCAGAACATCGGAATAAACAACCTGGACCGGCTCAAAAAAAGTTCCGTCGTTTACCACGATAAATCCAAAGTTTTTGGAGTTACGGATGTTTCTCACCCAGCCACCGATCGTGATGGTCTGATCCACATACTCATCCTGTCTGCGGAATAAATCTCTTACATTTACTAATTCCATTTTTCTACTCTCCCTTTCTCTCATCAACGTCTGTCGACTCTTTTATGATCTCATACCTCTGTTTCGGTATCGTTTTCTTATTCTTCTGTGCTGTCTGCGGATTCTGTACTTTCCACAGACTCTGTCGTTTCTTCTACTGCGTTCTCCGTAACCTCTGCTGTCTCTGCCAATTTATCTAAAACTAATCCTGCAAGATAAATCACACGGATCTGATTCTTTCCGTAAACATAATCGCCATAACCATAGTTACTATATAACGTATCAGCATCACCGAAACCGCCGCTGCTTACGATCGTGCTTACATAATCTTCAAACTCCGTATCGTCAATCTGGATATCTTCTTTTTCTGCAATGGCTTTTACGATCAGTTCTAACCTGATACTGCTCTCCACACTGTCAGACCATTCCTGCTCGATGCTCTCTTCTGTATAGCCGTAAGAGCTGAGTACCGTTTCCATCTGGCTCTCATCCCCGGAGCAATAACGGTCAATGAAATTGGCACGGATCGCTTCGATCACATCAGATCTGTAATCTGCCGGCATATCAACGGTACAATTTTCTAACAGATAATCCTCCAATGCGGAATAAATATCATTTTTATGAGTGCTCTCTGCGCTGGACTCCAGATACTGGCGTACCTGCTTGTACACTCCATCCACGGAATCCGCACCAAACTGTTTCGATGCAAATTCATCATCCATCGTATCCATGGTCACTTCCTTCTGGATAGAATTAACCGTAAACGTAAATACAACTTCTTTTCCGGCAAGATCCGGGTTATTCGGGTATTCATCCGGGAACGTCACATTAGAATCGATCACATCGCCTACTGATGCACCGATCAGTCCGTCTGTAAATCCATCAATGTAAGCGGAACCGCTTGTGGAAGAATTGTTGGACACATCAATATTCTGATCCTCTGCTGTTCCACCGCTGAACGCCTCACCGTCTAATTTTCCGACATAGTCTACGTTTACAATGTCGCCCTCTTCCACTGTTGTCTTGTCCGGATCAGCCGTATAAAAAGGTCCGCCCTGTGTAAAAATCTTTTCCACATAATCAAGCACATCCTGATCTGTGACATCATAATCTCCTGAAATCGTAACCGGAATTGCACTGTAGTCACACAATGTCACATAATCCGATCCCTTCAGATCATATTGTGCAAGCGGAACTGCCGGCACCTCTTCTGTACTTTCGGTATTCTCTACTGCTTCCGTTACCTCAACTGATTCACCTTTGCTGCCGCATCCTGTCATGCTGATCGCTGTGGATACACACAATAAAAGTGCTAACACTCTCTTTTTCATTTAATCTTACCTTTCTTTTCCTCATTTCCTTTTCCGGCTTTTCTGCCGGAAATCCAAAAGACGGAGTCTGCCGTCTAACTTTTATAACATATCACAATTTTCCCTAAAATAAAAGGTATTTCCCCAAAATCACATTGCTTTTTCCAAAAATCAATGCTACAATAAAACACGAATTTGAAATTAGGGAGGATTTTCGTTGTGAGTCCAGTAACAATTGTATTATTAGTTATTTTAGCAGTGCTTATTGCTGCAACAATTGCTTTATATTTCCTCGGAAAGAAAGCTCAGAAGAGAAAAGACGAGCAGGATGCACAGCTTGCTGCAACTGCACAGACTGTTACCATGTTGATTATTGATAAGAAGAGAATGCGTCTGAACCAGTCTGGTCTGCCACAGGCAGTCATTGACCAGACACCAAAGCTTATGCGCCGTTCCAAGCTTCCGATCGTAAAGGCTAAGGTCGGACCAAAGGTTATGACTCTGATCGCTGATGATGCATGTTTTGATATGATCCCTGTGAAAAAAGAAGTCAAAGCTACAGTAAGTGGTATTTATATCACGAAAGTTACCGGTGTCCGCGGTCCATTAGAGAAACCGGAAGGCAAAGTAAGCTGGAGAACCAAGTTAAAGAGAAAAGCTGAGAGCGCCAACAAAGAACTTCAGAAAGAGAAAAAATCCATGAATGAAGAAAAGGCCGCTAAGAAATCTAAGACAAAATAAGAATGAATAGGAAAGGCTTCCAGCCCGGAGGGGTTGGAAGCCTTTTTTCACTTCTTCCTTATTTCTTCAATACAAAGGAAGCTTTATTATCTGTCAAACTATCTTTTCCGATAAATATTTCGAATTCTCCTGCTTCGCTCTCATAGATTCCATTCTCCGTCAAAAAAAGAAGCTGCTGTTCTGTTATGGTAAAGACTACCTTCTTTTTCTCTCCCGGACGAAGCGTAACCTTCTTAAAATCTTTCAATTCTCTGACCGGACGCACTACAGAAGCCGCAATATCATGGATATAAAGCTGCAGGGTTTCTGTTCCCGTGCAGTTTCCTGTATTTTTTACAGTTACCTCCGCTTCAATCTGTCCCGATGTATCCATCCATGTCCGATCCAAATGAATATCTGATACCTCAAATGTTGTGTAACTCAGACCGTATCCAAATGGATACAATGGCTCATTTGGAATATCCAGATATTTCGAGCGGAATCTGTCTTTATCTTTGCCTTCTACATGTGGGCGTCCTGTTGAATATTCATTATAATGTACCGGTACCTGTCCTACACAGTATGGAAAACTCATCGGCAGTTTTCCGCTTGGATTATATTTTCCAAATAAAGTGTCCGCAATTGCCCTCGCTCCTTCTGTTCCAGGCAGCCACACCTGAAGGATGGCTTTTGCCTTTTTGTTTATTTCACGTATGTCTAACGGGCGTCCTGAAAATAAAACCACTACAATATTTTGATTGACTTCCGCAATTCTATCAAGCAATGCTTCCTGTACCTCAGGGATTCTGATATTTGCGTTACTGGTTGCTTCACCCGACTGTAAACGGTCTTCTCCTATTGCAAGTACTACGATATCTGCCTCTTCTGCTGCCTGTACCGCCTCTTGCAGCATATGTTCCTCCTGCTCCTTAGTATAGGATTGCTGCTGTTGTTCTCCAAATCCTTCCAGACATACATCCGCCCCTAACATTGGTGATCCCTGGCAAAATGTACTGTTTTCTGAAACGTACTGTTCCTGTACTGCCTCATGCAGCGTCATAACATCTTTTGCATCTGCGATAAACGACCATGCTCCAAGCAGGTTTCTGTTATCTGCATACGGACCAATAAAGGCAATCTTTTTCTGTTGATCTAAAGGCAGGATATGTTCCTCATTTTTCAACAAAACAAAAGATTTCTTTGCAGCTTCCCTCGCCAGATTCCGGTGCTCCTCACATAAAATATATTCCTTTTCTTTTTTCTGATCTGCATCTTTATATGGATTCTCAAAGAGTCCTAGATTATTTTTAAGCCGCAGAATACGAAGACATGCCTCATCTATAAGCTCTTCTCTTATTTTTCCATCCCTGACCATCTGACACAGATTTTCACTGTAAATTCCTGTCATCATGTCAATATCTACGCCTGCTTCCACTGCACGCACTGCTGCTTCTTCTCTGTCTGCACAATATCCGTGATAAATGGTCTCCTCGATGGCTGCCCAGTCTGATATAAGTACACCATCGAACTTCATCTGCTCTCTCAAAATGTCCCGCATCAACTTTTTATTTCCGGTTGCCGGGATTCCATTGACTGTATTAAAAGATGTCATAACCAGAGCTGCACCTGCATCTATTCCCGCCTGATACGATGGCAGATAGAACTCTCTAAATGTATGTTCTGAAAGTTCTACCGTATTATAATCTCTCCCTGCTGTCGGTGCACCATATCCTGCAAAATGTTTGACACATGCTGCAATTGTATAGTTATCTTTCAGGCTGTTTCCCTGAAATCCACGCACCATTGCTGCACAGAATAGACTGTTCAGGTAAGGATCTTCTCCCGTTGATTCCATGACACGTCCCCACCTTGCATCTCTTACCAGATCTGTCATAGGTGCAAATGTCACATGAAGACCGCTGACCGAAGCCTCCTTTGCTGCCACAGATGCACACTGTTCTGACAATTCCGGTTCAAAGGAAGCTCCCTGCGCAAGCGGAATTGGAAACACCGTCTTATAACCATTTATGACATCTAGCATAAACAGTAATGGAATATGGTGCGGATGCTTTTCCATATAGTTTTTTTGTATACTTTTCAGGGTTTCAGCGCCCATGGATCCGATGACTGATCCTGCAAGATTTACATTGTCTTCTGTAAATCCCTTATCCGCCATAGGACCTGTGACAACGATTTCACCATTAAAAAATCCTCCTGTCACCTGACTCATCTGATTTACTTTTTCTTCCAGAGACATGTCTCTCAAAAGTTCTGTTAATTTCTGTTCTGTCATACGTGTGTTCCCTCTCCACATTTCCTTCTATATTCCAGTGGCGTCAATCCTGTATTCTCCTTAAACATTTTTGTAAAATAGGAAAAATTACTATATCCAATATGTAATGAAACCGTATTGATTGGAAGACTGCTGCCACACAAAAGTTTTTTTGCTTCGTCTACCCTTTTCTGCAATATATAATTGCTTATAGATACTCCCTTTTCTTTTTTGAACATCCGAGACATATAGTCTGTATTCAAATAGACTAATTCTGCCAGTTCATCTCTGTGTATCTCTTCCCTGAAATGACTGTCAATATATGTACATATCTGATCTGCGACAGAGTCTTCTTTTGTGATATATAATTTATATCCAACCGCTTTCCGCATCAGATTTTCTACATACTCCATCATTTCGTTAAATCCATTTACAGCACCGAGCATGGAATTCTCACTCTCTTTATCTGAAAAAAGTGCATTGGCATAAATCCCCATCTCTGACAGCCATACATACACCATCTGTGTAACGTCCGTCCTTAATGACAGCAAAAACTGCCGTGTGATCATCTCATTCTTCCTGACTGTCTCCAGATAACTGCGTATGCTTGCTATGACTGCTTCCACTTCCTCCCCTGCCAAAAGGGTTTTCCATGTATCCAGCTCCGGATTTTTATAGACTGTTCCACTTGGCTGGAACTCATACAGATATATAACCTCATTCCATACCGACAGACTGCTTTCACGCATCTTCTGCAAATCGTCAGCCTGTGCGGTCACTTCAGAAAATCCACTCCAATTTCCCGCTCCACACCAAAAATAGGAATGTACATGATCTGTCATCCATTGCACAAAATGATTTAGCAGATCTTTTTCCCTTATTTTTTCTCCTTCTTCCGGCATTTTATCCGTTGACAGAACCACCCAGTATCGACATTCGTTTTCACAAAATACGGTGTCCACTCTGGCATAAAAGGAATTAAATAACTCCGTCAACACATTTTGCATGACAAATTCGATGGTGGAAGGTTCCCACTTTTGTGTCTCTTCCGCTTTATGATCCATATAAAAGCAGATCAGTTTAAAATATATCAATCCATTCTGATACAGATCCATCCTTTTTGCGGATTCGCAGAACTGGTTTTGTGTCATGTTACCGCTCAATAAATTTCTCCAGATATCCTTTTGCAGGATTATCCGGTCTTTTTCCCACTGCTCACTCGCTTCTGTAAGTTTTTCGATATGTTTTTCCTGAAGCACTGCCTGTTCTGCTTTTTTTAATGCTTCTTCCAGTTTTTCAAAATCAATTGGTTTTAGCAGATATTCAACGCTTTCCAGCTGTATCGCACGTCTTGCATAGTCAAATTCCGCATAACTGGTCAAAAAAATAACCTGTATCCTGAAATTCTGCTCCCTCACCCATTGCACCAGATCAAATCCTGTTGCAGCAGGCATCACAATATCACTGATAATAATGTCCATTTTAACAGCTGTTATAATTTCCTGCGCCTGTTTCATTGTAAATGCTGTATAAATCTCAGTAATACCTGTCCGCTCCCAGCAGATATTTTTCTTTATACTTTCAATCACATAACGTTCATCATCCACCAGCAATAATTTCATTCCTGTGTATCGCTCCTTCCGATTTTATATGGAACATGAATATCCACAACGGCACCACCTAATGGACTATTGCTGAAATGGATCTCTCCCTGATCCCCATAATAATACTGAAACCGCCTCATACAGTTCCAAATACCGATATGTTTTCCATTGTCAGAAATGTTTTGTCCATTTTGTAGTTTACATAATATTTCATCCGGAAATCCCTTTCCCGTATCCGAGATAAAAATATTAACGTATTTTTCATCGTCCCTGTCCTCAGGATATACCGTAACTGAGATCAGCATTTTTTCATCTGCCATCAATGCCTGTTTTGCAGCATTTTCAACATAAACCTGTATTAAGAATGGAAATATCTCCGCATCTGCCACTTCATCATGAACTTCAATATAATAGGTAAACTTATCCGGATACCTCAGCAGCAGGATTTTTAAATAATCTTCACAATGCTTTGATTCCGCTAAAACCGGAACTCTGTCCGTTGTATTCCGAAAAATATACGAAAGATAATCCGAAGTGATTTTTGTCATTGCCCTTGCGTGTTCATAATCGCCAAAGTCGATCATGCTGTAAATAAAGTTCAGGCAATTCAAATAAAAATGCGGCCGGATCTGCATTTTCAGATAATCCATCTCAATTTTCTGTTTCTCTAATTCCCGTTCATATAGCGTGATTTTCAATTTGCGGATCTGATGGATCATTGTACGGAATTTTCCATCAATCTGCTCTAATTCAAGCAGATTTCCTTCCGTCATGTTCAGCATATATCCACCCTCATCATATTGCTGAAGGTTTTGTGTGAACACTTTAAGCGGTTTCATAATATTGGAATACACATGAAAAAGCAATATCCCACTCATAATAAGAATCATAAAGATCAATACTGTCATCCCGAGCAGACTTCCCGCCATCAGGCTTAAGACACCGCCTAAAGAAATCCCGATCCTGATTTCAAAGGGTGCTCTGGATAATCCCTGACGGATCGTATAAGTATTTTTGGTATTCATACTTTGCGGCTCTGATATGATTCCGCTCTGGTCTAACATACCTATACAGACCTCATCCTGATCGACAAGGCTTACATATCCATGCTTTCCCAACGAAAGCTTTGAGAATGGTTCTAAGATACTTTTTACATTTACAATGCATCCTAAGGCAATTCCATTTTTTTGTGCAATTTTACAGATATATACCTCATTATCACACTCCAAAACATCCCACTTCCGCTTCACTGCATATGTCTTTTCATCTAATTTGTCTATCTGTTCACGGATAGACGCTGCAATATCAGGTGACATTGTGTAATTTCCATCCGAAGACAGGGAAAGCTGATATAATTTATCCGTATCATGTGTGTATAAAAAAATCCTGTATTCCGTTCCATATTCCCATGCCGAAGAAAAATATTCTTCTCTGAGTTTTCCGATCGCATACTCCGAATAATCCCCATTCTTCATCAGATTTACATTTCCCCAGAACGTGGAATTTGTCTCATTGGTATCCATGATCGTAGAAAAAAGATTCCGGCTGATCCTCAAAAAACGATTGTCAAGCTCCTGCGCATACAACTGTGCCATCTGGCTCATCTGTTCGTAAATCTGCCCACTTGTTTTGTTTATAACATAAGTGCATCCTCCCAGAATAATTACCAGAATGACTGTCATTAAAATTAATATTTGCTTACTCTGTTGTGCTAAAGATTTCTTTTTTCGTCTTTTTAAATTCATCTTTTTTCCAAACGCCATGATGTTCCTTTAACCTTTTACTGCCCCTAGCGTAATACCCTCTGCGAAATATTTCTGTAAAAACGGATAAATGATAAATAATGGAAGCATTGCTATAAAAGCAATTGCCATCCTTATGGACGTTGTCGGAAGTTTTGCAACTTCTGCCCCTATATTTCCGGCAACCTTACCGCTTGCAAGATACTGGATATCAGTGATCATCTGATTCAAAAGATTCTGGATACTATATAATTTCTGTCCCTGATTTCCTGATAAATAGTATAAACCATTTGTCCAGTCATTCCAATATGCCAGTGCCGAAAATAATCCCATGGTTACAAGGATAGGTTTACCAAGTGGAAACGTAATCTGAAAAAAGATTTTTGTATGTCCTGCGCCATCAATTTTTGCCGCTTCATACAATGCTTCCGGAATACTTGTCATAAAATAGCTCCGTATCATCAGCACATTGTTCGCACTCAGCAACAAATTAGGAATTATCAGTGCCCATATTGTATTTTTTATATGAAAATAATTTACGTACATCAGATATGTAGGTACTAAACCGCCATTAAATAACATTGTAAAAAATACAAAAAAAGTAATCTGCCTTCTATAAGGCAATGTCTTCACAGACAGCGGATATGCCAGTAATGCTGAAAACATCAGATTTAAAAAGGTACCTACTACTGTAATAAGAATTGTAACGCCATACGCACGGAGTATTTTCTCTCCCTGTCTGATAATATACTGATATGCATAAAAGCTTACCTTTTCCGGGAAAAAGGAATATCCATTCCGGATCAACACTGTTTCATCCGTGATGGATGAAATAAATACCAGCAAAAATGGTAAAATAATGGTCAATGTCATCACTATCAGTATCAGATTGATCCAAAACTGGTATCTCTTTGTTTTTTTTGAATTTGTCATAATGGACTCTCCTCCTAAAACAATGCTCTGTCTTTATCTACACGTCTAACGATCCAGTTACTTAACATGACAATGACAAAACCTACTAATGACTGGTATACACCCGCTGCGGATGACATACTGATATTTCCCTGTTCGATCAATGCACGATATACATACGTATCAATTACGTTTGTTGTTGGGAACAACACACCGGAGTTCATCGGAACCTGATAAAATAATCCAAAATCAGAATAGAAGATTCTTCCAATGCTCAATAATAACAGCGTAATGATTGTCGGTACCAGGCATGGCAATGTGATTTTTGTGATTTCCTGCCACTTTGTGGCTCCATCCAGTCTTGCTGCCTCATAATAAGTCGGATCAATACCGATCAGAGATGCAATATAAATCAGACATCCGTATCCCACTCCTTTCCAGCAGTTCGCAATGATAAGAATCGCCGGCCAGTATTTTGGTTTCTGATACCACTGGATCGGATCTATATGCAATAATGGCAGGATCGTATTGTTTACAAGACCATTTTCGGCACTTAAAAGCGCATACACAATATAGCTTAAAATGACCATTGACATCAAAAATGGCAATAATATAGCACTCTGGTATATTTTTTTCATTTTTGTGTTCTTAACCTCGCAGATTAAAATTGCGATTGCAATCCCAACGACCATATTGACAAGAATAAAAGCTATATTATATAGCAATGTATTTCTTGTAATAATCCAGGCATCTTTTGACGAGAACAAAAATTTAAAATTATCCAGTCCTGCCCACGGGCTTGCCAAAATTCCTTTTGAAAAATTCAACTTTTTGAAAGCAAGTATAATACCTGTCATCGGAAGATAATTATTGATCAGCAGATATAATAATCCCGGAAGCATCATCAGATAGAGCGGCAGATATTCCTTAACTTTGTTCTTTTTCTTCTTCATAAGTTTCTCCTTTTATGAAAAAAGTCCCACGTTGTATCTGTGGGACTTTCCTTCTGAACCTGATTATTTTGCTGCAAGAAAAGCATCTAACTGTTCCTGTTTTGCCTGGATCACTTCATTGATTCCCGCATCATCTAATGCTTCTAACAATTCCGGAATAAGTTCATCTGGATCTCCGGAACCGCTATAAAGCGCTCCACTGTATTGTTTTACAATATTGGAAAGAGCTGCGATCTCACTTGAATAATTGCTGCTGTCAAATAAAAATCCTACTGCTTTGGAACTCTTTGCAGAGCTGTTAAATTCTTCCATTTTTTCCCATAATTTCGGGTCGGAACCAGTCCATTTATAAGCAATAAACTGATTTGGCAATTCCCATCCAAGGTTTAAGTTATAGCCTGCATTATCAGAAGTGATTCCTTCCGGGAAATTGATAATGCCATTATCAGCATCTTCTATCACATAGTCTTTATCCTGTTCACCCCAGTTTAAAAGATTCATGATCTCTGAACTTCCGTAGATATAATCCAGTACTTCCATTGTTTTCTCCGGATTTTCTGAATTCTGGGCAATTGAGAATGTAACACCGTTATAGGATGAGCTATTTATGATCGGTTCATTATAAAATGGCACGATCTCAAAATCATAGCCGGTGGAGCTTTCAAATTCTACCGGTGTTCCAGGATGATAAGCAAAAAACAGTGAAAATAAATTTCCAGCCTTGCATACTGTTCTCCAGTTCTCTGTGTTGGTTCCTGCATCCTGGCTGATATATCCCTTCTGATACCAGTTATACAGCATGGTAGTTGTATCTTTAAACCAGTCTGTCGCAAAGAAGTTTTCTAATTTTGTGCTGTTCGTCTGATCCATGAGTACACCAAGATAATTGTTATCTGACAGATTATCTCCACGGAATAATCTTGTAACCGGTGTATCACCGTCATTGATCGAATATAACATTGTCATATCCGGTTCTCCCGCTTTTACTGTCTCAAAAACACTTTCCAGATCTTTTGGTTCTTTAATCTGTGATGTATCAATATTGTACTTCTCCACCAGATCTTTTCTCATGAATACGGCAGGAATACTTCCTCGTTCAATCTGATTTGGCACGCCATATACGAAGCCTTCGATCTGATTGATCTTAGCTATATCCTCTCCATAAATCTGTTTGATGTTTGTTCCATATTTATCGATCAGTTCAGACATGTCTATAATCTGTCCTGCATTCATATACTGCACTGCATTGGTTGCCTGGGTATAAAAAACATCAATTTTTTCATCCCCTGATAACATAAGCTGTAACTGCTGGCTTGCACTTGCCCACGGCAGCACAACAATATCAAGATTCGCATTAAGTTCCGGTTCAAGAATCTCATTGATTTTTTGTTCGATTCTTTCTTCATCCGGCTGTGTGCTTCCATTCAGAACCATGGTAACTGTATATGGTTCATCCCCATTACCGTTATTTTTAGCTGAATCCTTTGATCCTCCTGCTTCTGAATTTCCGCATGCTGTCATGGACACAACCATAGACAAAGTAAGCATAGCTGCTAGAATTCTTTTTTTCATACATTTTCTCCTCTCTGTGACAGTGTGATTTATGTTCACCTCTCTTCTGGTGTATCTTTATATTAATCATTTTCTTTCATCATCTCTATAACTGAACTGACTCGTCAATATCACTCTTTTGACTCTTTTAAATTACTGCCGGTGCGGAATAATACTCTTCTCCTGTGTCCAGACATATGGCGGCGAGTCTTCCACCCGGATAAGATGCCCCGCAAACGATATATCCCCATCTACACCCTCCTTGTAAAACTCATTTATTCAAATTGATTTTGTTAAAATTGAGTTGAATAAAAAATATGCACTGCGAACATTCTATTTTTATGAATAAGAGCCATCCGCTGTGGATGGCTCAATATAAACTCAAATTCTAAAATCCTTCGTATCCTTCGACATGATATTCATGGAAATGCTGCACTCTGCCAGATGTTCATAATTGACTTCCAGCTTATAATCGACCTTGATATCAATGCTATCTTCTGTCTCATCCATAAAGTGAATCCAATGTAAGCAGCAAAACATCCTCATCCGCCAATTCTGTCTTTTTCATAGAATTCTTTTAAGGATGCTAACTCTCTTTCTCTGCCAATAAACATAGAAATCACATTTCTGCAAATTTAGTTTATTTTTATTCAAATTGATTTTGTTAAAATTGATTTGAATAAAATATAACCTATCATATGATATCTCGCAATCCTCTTTTAGTTTTCCCTGACAGCATGGTACAATAATTCAGCTTCGTCAAAAGAAGATGGACTATAATACACATCAATTCCATCACTAGCTTTTTCTAAAATGTAATACTCAAAAATAACCGTATCATCTTCATACACCTGTGCCGGGTATTCCAGATATACTTTGTTTTCCTCTTCATTTTTTACATTTGTTTCATTTGCCAGAAATCTATAGGTATCCTCCGATTCATAATCAGAAATATCAATGCCATCCTCTGTCGCTTCAATCATTAATCGACCTGTTCCATAATCGGAAGTATAATGATACGTTCCGATCATTTCTGATAATTTTTCAAAATCCTGTATGTGTTTCTCTGTATTATCTGTCGTTTCTGTATGAACTACAATTTCTGTTGGTGTGACTCTTTCTATAACATCATCCTGCGTATCATTCAAGATATAGGTTACCTTGAAGTCGCTTCCTGAATTATTTCTGATGTACTCTGCCAATTTCTTATTTTCACTCAAATCAACATAAACAAAATGTCCATATTGTAAATTGTCCTCTGCATACAAAAATTCAAGAGCAAACACATTATCCTCTTCAACTCCTGCATCCGCTGCATAAAAAACATGCTCTTTTCCATCCGCCTTTATATTTTCTGTCACATCCTCAGAAATAAGTTTTCTTATGCTATATCCATCGAAACAGCTATACGGATTTTTTATCAGATAAACCGTTAGTTTTTCTTTTTTTTTGTTATTTGTGCCATCACTCTGTAATTGCATATCTGCACTCAATACAATTTCACCATTATGAATTTCATACTCATAGTCTGTGATATTCCCAAAATTCATGCCACTTGTTGTATCTTGTACATCAATTTTTTCGTCCATATAATCTGAAAAATCCAGTTTCTTACCCGTGAGCGAATATTGAATATATTCCACCTGTTCCTGTGAGATAAAACCATTGTTTTTTGTTTCCTGTTCATCCATATATTGGAAAGAATATCTGGAATTTTGTATAAATCTAGCCAGGAATATATTTTTCCAATCTTCTCCATCTATAACAGTTTCATCAAAATCATGATAGCAGCATGCCAATTCTGTAATTGCACCCCTCAAATCATCTCCAAGTTCAAAATCAGAAGGATACACATATTCATCAACATCCAACTTTTCATAGTCAAATATACTATCGTCTGATTTGTTGCTGTCTGTGCAGGCTGCAGCTAACATCATTACTGCAAACACCAGACCGATTGTGAATACCATTTTACAATTTTTCATAATATATTACCTCAACTTCACGATTATCATATCATGTGAAAAAACGGCACATGATTGACATTCATCGTTCGCCGAATGCATAAATGCATTCTTCTCGCTTGCACTCCTTATATCCTAAAATCCTTCGTATCCTTCGACATGATATTCATGGAAATGCTGCACTCTGCCAGATGTTCATAATTGACTTCCAGCTTATAATCGACCTTGATGTCAATGTTGTCTTCTGTCTCATTCACTTTCACGTCTGTGGCGTTGATTCCGACCAGCAGATTTCCAAACGGTGTGTTGTAGTATGACATATTTTTCTTGTTTTTCTCAAACATCATATGTACGTTGGTGACACCTTTTTTCGTGACATCCAGAAAATCATCATTCACTTTGATAACGCTTTTCGTCACTCCGTCAAAGCCTTCCTGCACTTCATCATACAGAATATAGTGCTTTCCATTTTTCTTATAGTAGTTTCCGGTTGTGATAATCTCCACCGGACCGTTATCCTGATCTTCTGCAAACTGTAAACCACTGATTTTCACAAGTACATCTTTTGTCATTTATGTAAACCTCTTTTCTGTTTCGCGTCATTGTCTTTTCAAGCCATATATTAGCGTGTTTCTTATAATTTAGCAAGCGTAAGCTTTTTGAAACATTGTTTTCTTATAAGTGTGCTGCTTTATTTTAGTTTTCAACCAGCTTCTCCAGATACGGATTCAGCCACGAAAAATATTTCATTCTGACCTGATAGTCTCCTTCTGCCAGCACCTTCTCATACTCTGCTGTGGTCAGTACCTCACGCAGCTTTTCTCCTGCTTCCTTATCGACCACCTCATACATGCTGTCTGAAAAACACATGTTAGGATACATCACACACCACCAGTTATGTCCGTTTCCTTCTCCGATCACAATACGGAGTGCCTCGTAATCTCCCGCCGGAAAGGTGTAGCTTCCATAGTTTTTTACCGGAAACGAAGTGTGTTCCAGCTCTGCTGTCACATCATAGTCATAACCGTTTTCTGCGATTGTCTCTGCCGCAGCTTCCTCAATTTCACCGAGGCTCTGGCGTACAACCAGCTCACATTCTTCCAGATTTTCCACAGCTGTCAGTTTTTCCTGCATAAAACTTCCCACCGCATCACGCACTGCCAGTTTTAGGTTCTGGTCTGCCTCGCTGTCACTGTTCGCCAGCACATGAAACCGCAGCACTTTGTCCGAAATCGCCTGCTGCAGTCTGGCCTGTCTTGTATACAAAATACCGCATCCCAATGCAGCGCACATCAGACTTCCAACTCCTATGTATCCGATCCACTTTTTTGCCATAATTCAAATCTCCTTTTCACTTGCCAAAATATTAGGCGTTTGCGAAACTCATCCTACTCTTCTTTCAATTGTTCAATTTAGATTTTCATGAGTTTCGCAATTGTCTATGCTAAAATAGATAAGTGCGAAACTCGCTCATAGAATATGTTATATTGCGAAAAATAAACAGAAATATCGTACCGCTGCGAGTGACACATAGCGGGAGCGTGTCTTGAATATTTTTGTTCATTTTTCGCAATCTTCATAACCTAAATTCGAGTTTCGCTCATCGACCTTCTATCCCTACATTGAATAATTCCCGAAAACTTTGCATTTATTCCGATTTCCAGTTTATTTTTACCAGATATTGGATTTTGATGTCTTTCTCATAAGCGGCAGGAGTGTTTTGATACTTAAAATACCATGTGCGGTTATCGGCGCCGAGATTCCGGTAACTGTTAGTGATATCGATTTCTTTCTCAAGTGCATGTGCAGCGATCGCATTCAGATAGTCCTCCATCCGGGTGTTGAGAAGCTGCTCTTTTTCACTTGCGGAAACTGTGCCGCTTAAGATTTCGCCTTCTCCTGTCACAGTCACTGTGACAACCTGCTCTGTCAGACCTCCGGCACCGATTTTTTCCGTTTCTTTGACTCGGCAGGAAGCTGCATCCACTTTCACATAAAGTTCCGGTGCAAGTTGTAAGGTGTAATCGTCCGCAAAGTTCTGCGTGAAGAATGCTGCACGCGCGGTATCCGTATCGACAAGCCCCGCCGCCCTTCCACGTTTCCAGACTTCGTAGGCTGTAATCTGCGGTTTCTCGGTATCATCCTCCACTGCCCCGGACTGCTCCCCCTCCATATCCACAAAAGGAATATAAAGTGTCTCCAAGTGATTAACCCGCTCCTCATAGAGCATGCCAAGCGTCGGATACGCTTTCTGGTCAATGCCCGATGTGTTTTCCAGCAGTTCTTCCAGATAATTTCCAAGCAGCACATCAAGTTCTCCCTCTGTCTGCGCCAGACGGTCACAGCTTTCCGTCGTCATCACATAAGCGTTCCACGGAACCTCTTTTTCCTGCTCCAGCATGGATAGCATATCTTCCACTTCCGCCTCTTTTTCCAGAAAAGACCTCTCAATGAGCACCACTTTCAAATGGTTGTAATCCACCTCTTTGTTTCCTGCATACTCATGATTCAGCCACACATTTTGGAAATCGTCCTGATCTCTGATATTCAAAAGAACCGGGAATGCCTTATCCTCAAGTTCTGCGACATTACACCCCTGCAAAAAAAGACACCCAAACAAAAAACATACCAGCACCAGCACCAGCACACGCACTTTTTTATTATGTTTTTTTCTCTCTCCGGTCAGACACAGCAGTACCGGCACGCCAACGACAAAAGGTGTTCCAATCTTCCACAGCAGGAATGTCACGCAGTCCAAAAACTGCTGATTTCTGTAAAACAGCACTGTCACGCCATACACCAGAAGCAGCAGAATGAGATACGGCAGCATTCTTTTTTTCCCTTCCAGATAACCGCCGCAGTCACGGATTACTTTTGCAGCCAGATTTCCACTGTAAAAAACCATGCTGTTCAGCATTGCATACAGCGTAAAGAACCAGATGCTGAACATAAAAGCATCCGTCCTTTTCAGAAATCCCCCGGTAATCTGCACCCTGCTCATCATCGTGACCGCCGGAAATTTCATCTGAGCCAGTGCCTCCGCACCAAACAGCCCGATCAGGATCAGATACAGCACAGCAAATACTCCGCCGGAAAACCAGACCGCTTTTTCTGCTGCGCCAACGCATTTCCTGCGATCCGCAACATATTCTTTCAGAAACAGCACGATCGACACCATGGAATAGCAGAAAAGCACATAATAACTTCCACTTAACACTTCTTTTCCATCCGCCACAAAAACCGGGCTCCAGTAGGCAGGCTTTACCTCCCTGCATGCCGCAAATAACATCAGAAAGAGCGGTATCATCAGAAACCAGAACAGTATCTCGTAAACTCTCGCCCTGCCCTCGATTCCACCTGCCATTCCATAAAATGCGAGCAGTAATATCAACATCAGCACCAGATAAAAGCTGACGTTTTCCACAAGACCATTTAACATCAGCGTGGAAAACAGATACGCCGTGTACGAAGCCATGAGGATGAAGTACAGAAAATATCCGCCCCAGAGCACATAACCGCATATTTTTCCACACTTCTGCTTCAAAAAGTCGGGATAACTTGTTTTCATGCCTTTCAACAGATATCTCAATAATTTCAAGTACAAAAATGTGGACAAAATCCCCGCCAGAATGCAAAAAATCCCGTCGCGCCCTGCCGTATCTGCAAGCATTGTCGGCAGTAGCAGCGTCCCCATTCCAAGAAAATCATACGTCAGAAGGCGGAACACCTGTCTGCCTGAAATTTGATTGTTTTCTGAGAACATACTTCCCCCCTATCTCTTCTAACATCTGCGCATTCTTTCATCAGATTTCCATTTATCTTATGATAAAAACTTTTCTCAACCTATCTCTTCTTTGAAAACGTCAGCTTTGTCCGCTCTTTCGGATTTGCATAAATCGGACGTTTGCGCAGTTTCCGGAAAGGCTGCCGCCAGATAAAATCCCGCTCGTCCTCATAGTGATTCAGATCTGCCCCCACGAATGGCATAAGATACGGAATCCCAAAGCTTGTCAGATGCGACAGATGTGTGAGTACCGCAAGCAGTCCGAGGAGCATGCCAAAGTAGCCGAGCCACGCACAGACCGCAATAAAAAAGAATTTCAGGATACGGAAGGCTGTGGCAAATTCTTCGTTCGGTATTGCAAAGGAACATAGCGCAGTAAAAGAGATGACGATCACCACGATCGGGCTGACCAGATTTGCCTCGACTGCTGCCTGTCCGATGATCAGACCGCCCACGATCCCGATGGTATTTCCCATTGCACCGGGAAGCCGCACGCCCGCCTCCCGCAGAAGTTCAAACGATAATTCCATGATAAGCACTTCCACGACTGCCGGAAAGGGGACACCCTGCCTCGCCTCGGCGAACGACAAAAGTAGTGTAGTCGGGAGTATCTGTGTATGAAAATTAGTCACTGCAAGATAAAATCCAGGCAGCGTCATTGCAAAAAAGGATGCCAGATACCGCAGAATCCGCCCGAACGTCGCAATCTCAAAACGGCTGTAATAATCGTCACTGGTGCGGATAAATGAATTGTAATCCGTCGGCAGTATCAGTCCGATCGGCGAATTGTCGCACATCACGATCACTCTGCCCTCTAATACCGCCATTGCCGCCCGGTCAGGACGCTGTGTTGTCTGAAACTGTGGAAATGGCGAATACCATTTTTTCTCTGCCAGCTGTTCTAACATTCCGCTGTCTAATATCCCATCGATTGTGAAATCCTGCAGCCTCTTTTCGATTTCTTTTACAAGTCCCGGATTCGCAAGGTCTTCCACATACACAAGGTAGACGTTCGTGTTCGATCTGATCCCGGCTTTCAGCCCCCTCACTTTCACACGGGGCGAGCGGATCCTTTTCCGGATCAGCGCCGCATTCTGCTTCACAGAATCGCAGAAACCTTCGTTAGAACCGCGGATTACTTTTTCGGAATCCACCTCTGTGATCCCCATATTCGGATAACCGTCATCCGGTATTTTTACTGCCCGGTCAAAACCGTCCACAAAAAGGATCGCCTCCCCGGTGAGCAGACCACTCACAGCCTCCTCAATGGTCGGAAAATATGTCGCATCCGAAATTCCAAGCGCATTTTCCTGCAGTGTACAAAGAATCTCATCCCTTGTCAGTCTATTTAAGTATTTTAAAGTCTCTCCAAGTGCGGACGTTCCCATGTCCACGGACACTTCAATAAAGGTCAGATAACAGGCGGTATCCTGATTCCTGCCAAGCTTCATCTGCTTCTTTTTGATGTCCGCACAGTCATGAAAATAAAATTCCATTTCCTCTATATTTTGCGTTAAATCCGTCGATACCGGACATTTCTGATTTTCCGACATTTCCAGCTTGTTTCCTTTCTATTTGTTTCTTCTATTAAAAAAACTGCCAGCAAAACTCCTAAGTACAGTAAATAATTATGAAAATTTTGTTCATTTTTCATAATATTCACAGTGAAGATTGGAGTTTTGCCGCTTAATTGTTAAAAAAAAATACGAAAGAGGATAAGCAAAATGCTTATCCTCTTTCTAGTCTGTACGGTTTTCCATTTTTTATGCAGTTTTCTAGTCCTTTGGGCGGTCACTTCTTATTCCTGCTCCTGGATCATAGCCTTAACTGCGACTGCCTGATTCTTTACATGCTGATGCATTGTCTCTGTCACCTGCATTTTATTTTTGCGGACTAATCCCTCCACGATGTCTTTGTGCTCCTTCATGAGCGTCGGGTAATTATTCTCATCCTTCAGATATTCTACACGATAACGGTACATCTGCTCACGGAGATTATTGAGCATGTTCACAAGCTTCGGGTTTCCGGTTGACTGATAAATAATATCGTGAAACTTCACATCTGCCTCTGCGATTTTTTTTACATTATCCGTCTTAGTGGATTCCTCAAACTCATGCATGGTCGCAACCAGTTCCTCTAACTGCTCCTCAGAAATCTGTTCGCATGCGATTTTAGCTGCAAGCTCGTCCAACGCTTCACGGATCTGAAGGACATCTTCCATATCCTTCTCCGTCATTTTTGCAACCTCTGCGCCTTTTCTTGGGATCGTAACGGCAAGTCCCTCCTGCTCAAGCATACGGATCGCCTCACGGATCGGCGTACGGCTGACGCCAAGTTTTGCCGCAAGCTGCAGTTCCATCAACCGCTCGCCCGGTTTCAGTTCCCCTTTCAAAATAGCCTCTCTTAACGTGTTAAACACAACATCTCTCAGCGGAAGATACGCATCCATATTCAATGTTAAATCTTCTGTCATCTTTGATACCATGCCTTTCTACTTACGCGCGTTATTATAAATACTCGTTAAATATACCTGTTTTGCAAGACCGGAGGCTTTCATCGCCTCGTATGCCTCTACTGCCGTCGCTTCCTTGTCAAAAAGACCGAAAACCGTCGGACCACTGCCACTCATCATGGCATTCACAGCACCATGCTCCATCATGTGATCTTTGATGTCTGCGATCACAGGATAAGCCGGGATCGTCACTGTCTCTAAAACATTTCCCATATCTGCTGCAATTTTATATAAATCTTTCTCTCTTATATCTGCCACAAGCCGGTCAATATCCGGGTGTACCATATCAGAGCCTAACTTCAGATTCTCATAGACGAACTTAGTAGAAACACTGATCTGCGGTTTTGCGATCAAAACAGGACATTTCACCATCGGCGGAAGCTTCGAAAGCTTCTCTCCTATGCCCTCTGCCAAAGCCGTTCCACGCATAATGCAGTACGGAACATCTGCACCGATCTTCACACCGCGCTCCATCAGTTCTTCCCTTGTCAGTCCCAGATCAAAAATCTGGTTCATACCATATAACACTGCCGCTGCGTCCGTGCTTCCCCCTGCCATCCCGGCAGCTACCGGAATGTACTTGTGCAGCCATACATGCACGCCATCTTTTATCGCAAACTCATCCTGCAAAAGCTTTGCCGCTTTATAGACAAGATTGTTCTCATTCGTCGGCAAAAAAGAAAGATTCGTTTCCATCGTGATCTCACCGGAAGTATTCTTCGAGATCTCCAGCCTGTCAAACAAATGAATGGTCTGCATCACCATGCGGACCTCATGATAACCATCCTCTCTTTTTCGTACCACATCCAGCCCAAGATTGATCTTAGCCAGCGCCTTTACTGAAATATCCTTCATCGGTTAGTTTCTCCTTACCAAAATCGTCGCTAACACACATTGATTGTACTTAAAATAAAACTTGTTTTTTTTATGTTTTTTGTATACAATTAGTATCTTATCATTTTATGTCCAAAAGGTCAATCGGCACTAAACTTTTTTCTTTGCCAGTCCGATATAATTAACAGAACCATGGAAGGTTAATAACTATTCATTCAGGTGGCTGAACATTTTGTTTTCTGTAAAAACAAATGCATCCAGCTTCGCCAGACAAGGAGGATCATATGGCAATCAATTCCATTAACACTGTGACTGCTGCCGCAGCAGCATCTACACAGACAACAACAAAAACAGCAGAAAAGACATCCGAGACAACGAAAAAGGCAGATTCTTCCAAGACAGCTTCCGGTGTCATTTATGAGAAGAGTTCTGACTCCAGGACAGACAAGGCTTCCAATAAAACAACAAACAAGACCGACAACGCAGCGATCGTTGCAAAGTTAAAAGCTGACGCAGAGCAGCGCACTGCACAGCTCCGCAGCATCGTTGAGCAGATGATGACCAAGCAGGGTGTTGCGATCGGCACCGCAGATGATATGTGGAAATTCCTTGCAAAAGGTGATTTTACCGTATCAGCCGATGTGAAAGCACAGGCACAGGCAGATATCGCAGACGACGGTTACTGGGGTGTAGAGCAGACTTCCGACCGTATTCTTGATTTTGCAAAAGCTTTATCCGGTGATGATCCTGACAAGGCAGACGCTATGTTAGAAGCTTTCAAGAAAGGTTTCGAACAGGCAACCAAAGCATGGGGAGATAAACTTCCGGATATTTCCCAGAGAACCTACGACGCAGTTGTCGAGAAATTCAACAAATGGAAAAACGGAACAGAGGATGCTTCTACTGAGGCATAATTCATAAAAAAGACCTGCGTGTACCTATGTCATGCGAACATCATGACATTGTACACACAGGTCTTTTTCTTTTGCTTTTCAGCGGTTAAAAACTTACTATTATTCTCCTAAAAGCTTCTCAATGCTTGCAAGCTTGACACAGACAACAAAGATGTCGATCGCAGTCGTGAGATCTTCCAGGCTTGGATAGGATGGTGAGATACGGATGACAGAATCATGCGGATCTTTTCCATATGGGAAAGGCGCACCCGCCGGAGTCATCACAACCCCTGCTTTTTTTGCTTTTGCCACAACATTTTTTGCACATCCATCCAGTGTCTCATATGTGATGAAGTATCCACCCTTCGGGCTGTACCAGCTTCCGGCTCCGAGTCCTTTTAACTCTCTTTCAAATGTATCCAGGATCATTTCAAATTTTGGACGGAGAGAATCTGCGTGTTTGCGCATATGCTCTGTGATTCCGTGGATATCTTTGAAGAAACGGACATGGCGCAGCTGGTTTACCTTATCATGGCCGATGGTCTGGATCTTCAACTGTTTCTTGATATCCTCTAAGTTGTTGGCAGAAGTTGCGATCGCTGCCACACCGGAACCAGGGAATGTGATCTTGCTTGTAGAACAGAATTTGTAAACCATATCCGGGTTTCCTGCTCTCTTGCATTCTTTTAAGATCTCGATCAGATGATCCTGATTAATATCATATAAATGATGCACGCAGTATGCGTTATCCCAGTAAATACGGAAATCTTTTGCTGCCGGTTTTAATCTTGCAAAACGGCGGACCGTCTCATCCGAATAAGTGATTCCCTGTGGATTGGAATACTTTGGCACACACCAGATACCTTTGATCGCCTCATCTTTGCTCACAAGGTCTTCCACCATATCCATATCCGGTCCGGTCGGAAGCATCGGTACGTTGATCATCTCAATGCCGAAATATTCTGTGATCGCAAAATGTCTGTCATATCCCGGTACCGGGCACAAAAATTTTACTTTATCTAATTTACACCATGGAGTGTTTCCCATAACACCGTGTGTCATGGAACGTGAGATGGTGTCATACATAATGTTAAGGCTTGAGTTACCATAAATGATGATATTGTCTGGATTACACTCGATCATATCACCGATAAGCTGTTTTGCTTCACTGATACCGTCCAGCACACCATAGTTTCTGCAGTCTGTACCATCATCACAGGTCAGATCAACACCGGAAGTCAGTACATCCATCATTCCCATCGAAAGGTCTAACTGTTCCTGGGATGGCTTACCTCTGGACATATCAAGTTTTAAGCCTCTCTGCTGGAATTTTTTGTATTCCGCTTCCAATCCTTCCTTCTCTTTCAATAACTCTTCTTTTGTCATTTCCTCGTAGGACTTCATCTCTAATTCCTCCTGCTTTTTTATGTATTTGAAGCGTTTACGCTTTCTAACAAAATCAGTTACGGCTGTTCTTCCCCGTAAGTTTCACCCTTGATCTTTTTGAAATATTCGCGGATATTCTTCTCGTAGCCATTCTCACTCGGAACGTAAAACTTCCGGTCTGTCAGTCCATCCGGCAAATATTGCTGATCCACATAATGATCCGGATAATCATGTGCATATTTATATCCAACACCATGTCCCAGTTTTCCGGATGACTTGTAATGTGCATCCTGTAAATGAACCGGAATCGGCGCTGTTTTCGTATTTTTTACTGCTTCCATCGCATCTGAAATCGCATTGACTGCCGAGTTGCTCTTTGGCGCACTTGCCACATAGGTAACCGCCTGAGACAAAATAATCTGTGCCTCCGGCATACCGATTCGCTCAACCGCCTGTGCTGCCGACGTTGCGACAACAAGTGCCATCGGATCGGCATTGCTCACATCCTCTGCCGCGCAGATCATAATTCTTCTTGCGATAAACTTAATATCTTCCCCCGCGTAAAGCATTCTGGCAAGATAATAAACTGCTGCATCCGGGTCAGAGCCGCGCATACTTTTGATAAAAGCAGAGATCGTATCATAGTGATTGTCTCCGGTCTTATCATAACGCACCACACGCTTCTGGATACATTCACTGGCAACCTCAAGTGTGATATGAATCTTTCCATCTGCGCTCCGTTCCGTTGTCAAAATACCAAGTTCAATTGCTGTGAGCGCTGCTCTTGCGTCTCCGTTTGCCACGTCAGCAAGAAAATCCAGTGCCTCCTCGTCAATGACTGCATCGTAAGCGCCCATTCCTTTTTCCTTATCATTCACCGCCCTGAGGATCAGCGTCTTAATATCTTCCGTGGACAGATTCTTCAGCTCAAAAATGATGGAACGGGACAAAAGCGCTCCATTCACCTCAAAATATGGATTCTCGGTTGTTGCACCAATTAAGATCACGGTTCCGTCTTCCACAAACGGAAGGAGATAGTCCTGCTGTCCCTTGTTGAACCGGTGGATCTCATCGATAAACAGGATCGTCTTTTTTCCGTACATGCCTTGATTGTTCTTCGCCTGCGCAATGACATCCTCCATGTCTTTTTTCCCGGCGGAAGTTGCATTGATCTGAAGGAACTCAGCACTTGTGGTATTGGCAATGACCTTTGCCAAAGTCGTTTTCCCGGTTCCCGGCGGTCCATATAAAATAATGGAACTTAACTTGTCAGCCTTGATCGCACGGTAAAGCAGCTTGTCTTTTCCGATGATATGCTGCTGCCCTACCATCTCATCCAGCGTCGCTGGACGAAGTCTGGAAGCTAACGGCGACTCCTTTTCTCTGTTCTGTTCTCTCATATAATCAAATAAATCCATACGAAAAGCCTTTCTTTTTGTCCGTGTACTGCGTACACTTGACTATTTTGAATATTCTGATTTCAAAACTTGCAATATTTGAGATCATAAATTCAATTTTTAGTATTTCATTTCAAAAATATGACGGATTTTATTCGTGAAAATTCATCGCAATTACTACATTACATGAATTTGCCATGTTTGACAAGTGGATATTTCATTTTATCTTATTTTCCACAATTTAATTATGTTTTCTATAAGTTTTGCAATTACCTATATTGTCATTTTGACCTGTGTCATGTTTCTGAACTTAATAATATCATTATCTGTCCTTTGGATAGATAATGATATTATTGCATACATAGCCCTGCAAAAGCAACCTGTTTTATGTGGGGATACCCAACGAGCAGGAGGCGGTGTCTAACCGCCATCCTCTCAAAATATTTTCTCTGAACTCTTTGTGCCTATCGTTGAAATAAACTCTCCTTATGGGTATAATATAAAGAAACCCAAAAGCTGGTTAAAAAGTGTTAGTTCCTTTTCTAATGGAATCGGCGGAACTCTGTTTTTCGGAATCTCTGATGACCGGAAACCTATCGGCTTGTCCGATGTTCAAAAGGATGCTGAGGCGATCAGCCGCTTAATCAAAGAACGAATCACACCATTACCTCAGTTTATCTTAAAACCATTACAGGAAGATGGTAAAAATCTATTAGCTCTGGAGGTTTCTCCCGGCCGCAGCACCCCATATTATTACAAGGCAGACGGCGTGATGGAAGCATATATCCGTGTTGGAAATGAAAGCGTAATTGCCCCGGATTACATTGTAAATGAATTGATCTTAAAGGGAACCAATCAGTCCTTTGATACCCTAACAACAGACGCGGTAAAAAAGGATTACAGCTTTACACTTCTGGAAGCAACCTATCTGGAACGGACTGGTCTCCGCTTTGAGCCATCCGATTATGTCTCCTTCGGTTTGGCTGACAAAAATGGATTCCTGACCAATGCCGGAAAGCTCATGACCGATCAGCACACAGTTTATAACTCCCGTATGTTCTGTACCCGGTGGAATGGCTTGGAAAAAGGCTCTATCTTTGATGATGCGCTGGACGATAAGGAATACGAGGGGAATTTGATTTATTTACTGAAAAGCGGCAGTGAATTTATTCGCAATAATTCCAAAGTCCGTTTTGTCAAAGAGGCACAGTATCGTGTAGACAAGCCGGATTATGCTGAACGAGCTGTGACAGAGGCTCTTGTTAATGCGCTTATCCATCGTGATTATATTGTACTTGGCAGCGAAATCCATATTGATATGTTTGATGATCGGGTGGAAATCACATCTCCGGGCGGTATGTTTGGCGGCGGCTCAATTCAGGAATACGATATTTACAGTATCCGTTCCATGCGACGAAACCCTGTGATTGCTGACCTGTTCCACCGCATGAAATACATGGAACGCCGTGGAAGTGGTCTACGCAAAATCGTCAGTGAAACTGAAAAACTACCAGGATATTCAGAAATATATAAACCTGAATTCTTCTCGACAGCAACAGATTTCAGAGTTATTTTGAAAAATGTGAATTACCATCTTAGTCAGAAAGACTTAGTCAGTGACCAAGATTGTGACCAAGTTAGTGATCAAGATAGATCACAGGACATCCTACACGCAGTCTTGGATTTTTGTATAACAGAAAAAAGCAAACAAGAAATTTGCTCGTTTATTGGTTATCGAAATCTCACTTATTTTACAAGAAAATATTTGAATCCTCTACTGGCAAGTGGTCAGCTTAAAATGACTATTCCAGATAAGCCAAACAGTCGAAAACAAAAATATATTACTGTTCATTCCGAATAAATTCCATCTCACGATGGACACCCTTACCTTCGGCTATATCCTTCCCACTACCGGGCGGATTCGGGACTTTAACCCATTAGAAACGTGCGCCGCTAGGCGCACAACAACAAAAAATCTGGCCGCTGATGCGGTCAGACTTTTTGTTGTTTGTCTTATGGTATCTGTAATTACTGTAACAGAGAAAGAACACCCTGTGTAGACTGGTTAGCCTGTGCAAGCATAGACTGACCTGCCTGTGCAAGAATGTTGTTCTTGCTGTAGTTAACCATCTCTTCAGCCATATCTGTATCACGGATACGGGATTCAGCTGCTGTTGTGTTCTCAACAACGTTGTCTAAGTTGTCGATCGTATGCTCTAATCTGTTCTGAACAGCACCGAGAGCAGAACGCTGGGAAGAAACTTTCTGGATTGCTGCTGAAATTGTGTCAATTGATACTGTAGCATCATCTTCAGTATCAACTTTCAGTCCTTCCACACCTAAACCTTTTGAACTCATTTCTTCAATGGTAACCGAAATCTTGTTATTAATTTCTGAATCTGCACCTACATGAAGATTAAATACTAAGTCACCATTTACAGAATCCTTTGTAACATATTTGTTGGTTATTAAATCTGCTCCATCATCAGAAATTTTAATCTGTGCATTTTTATCGCCATACACTGCTGCACCACCTGTTGCAGCCTTTTCTGCTGAAACTTCTTTTCCATTAGCATCATAAAATTTTGTTACATACGCATAGTCAACACCTTTTTTAGCTAATTGGGTTGCAGCGTTATCCGTATACACTTTTCCGCCCTTTGCCAAGGTTGCTTTTAACTTATCTGCAGTTAACGTGTTTTTGTCAGCATCATATAATGTGGTACCCGCTTTAATTCCATATCTTGATGTTCCAAAATAAACGTCTTTTGTTGTTTTGGTATCTCCTTTTAACAAATAAGTTTCATTAAACTTTGTTGTTTCAGATACACGATTAATTTCGGTTGTTAACTGCGTAATCTCTGCCTGAATCGCATCCCTATCAGACTGTGCATTTGTTCCATTCGCAGACTGAACTGCTAACTCGTTCATTCTCTGTAACATGGAGTGAACTTCTGTCAAAGCACCCTCTGCTGTCTGAACTGCGGACACACCGTCCTGTGCGTTTGTGGAAGCCTGATCAAGACCACGGATCTGTTTTCTCATTTTCTCAGAAATTGTTAATCCTGCTGCATCATCTGCTGCACGGTTGATTCTGTAACCAGAAGATAACTTCTCTGTGGATTTTGCCTGCTGTCCTGTTGTGATGTTTAACATTCTGTTGGCATTCATTGCCTGCATGTTGTGTTGTACTACCATAATTTTTTACCTCCGTGTGTTGCGGTCTTTCTGCCGCTAAAATAATTTTTATTTTCGGGATTCCATTCCCTTTTCCCTGAAAAAATCAGGATTTTGGCACAAAGTGCCTGTATAATAAACCACGCCCCTAGGTTAGCATGGCATTATTACCGTCTGTGGCTGACTGTGTAAATGGCTTTTTTTGCAGCCGGTCTGTCCGTTATCTCAGAAGCTGCGTGCTTCTCACGCATTAAGATTCCTGCGATCTCACGCTTTGCTTCCTCCGAGATTGTCTGCTCACGATAGTATTCTTTTTTGTCCTTCTGCTTCATGGAATTACTGCGCACAATGTTGTATTCGCGTGGTGCGTCTACAAGAAGATGAATGTTATTTGCAGAACCACCGGAAAAAACGACACGGATATTTTCTCCTATATCAATGTATTCTCCCGGTTTTAAAGATAATTTAAGCATTGTAACCTCCATGTGGCTTTGTATTTTTCCATAAATACTGCGTATATTAAAAATGGTACTCCATCCGTTTCAGATACTGGTAACACATTGTATATTGTGTTACCTCTGTTTCTTGCTTTATATATCGGACAGAGTTTCCATTACTTAACCCCTTTTTTTAAAAAAATTTATTCAAGTATGTGAGGAGAAAAAATATGAACACAGCTCAGCCAATCCGCTCAGAACAGGAACTGAAAGATTTTATGAACTTTTACGAACAGGTACAGTATCATCCGAGAAATCAACTGCTGCTTACGATGGGGCTGAATACCGCATTAAGAATTTCGGATCTTCTTTCTTTACAGTGGAAGCAGGTATATGACTTAGAAAACCGGAGCGTAAGAGAACATCTGCTTCTTGTGGAGGCAAAGACCGGAAAAGCATCGAATATTTATCTGAATGAAAAAATAACTGTCCAGTTGCAAAAGTATTATCAGTTTTTAGCGTCTGGACGCAGTTTCAAAATCAGTGGGGATGCGTATCTTTTCTGTGGAAAAGACGCAGATCCAATCTCAAGGGTACAGGCTTACCGGATTATCCGCAAGGCGGCAGAAAACAGCGGTCTAAGCGGCGTGATCAGCCCACATTCCTTGCGGAAAACATTTGGATATTATGCGTGGAAGCAAGGAGTTCCACCGGTACTTCTCATGGAGATTTATCATCATTCCTCTTTTGACATCACCAAACGTTATCTTGGGATCGAGCAGGATGACAGGGATGAGGTTTTCCGCAAAATCTGTTTATAAGGGACAGGATTTTCCTTCCAATAAAATATCTGAACAATATGCATTGTAATCAATGTGGTTCCATGATTCCGGAACGCAAAACAGGGGTAACACAATATACAATGTGTTACCTCTGTTTCTGTTATCATAGCATTTTACATTTGTAAATTATTCCAATATCAGTTCCTCGACCGTCACAAACGAATATCCCTCTCCCTGCAATTCATCAATAATCAGAAGTGCTGCATTTACTGATGATTCCGAGGCATCATGCAGCAGAATGATATCATTTTCCTGCACTTTATCCATGACACGCTTTGCAATGACGCTGGAATTATCTGTCTTCCAGTCGAGCGGATCGACGTCCCACAGCACCTCGATCATTTTTGTCTCATAATCGAGATTGCATTTCCAGCAGCCGTAAGGCGGTCTGATATATTGCGCATGTTCTCCGGTCAGTCCAAAAATAATCTGGTCCGTTTTGTCCACCTGCTCCATCGCCGCCTGATCCGTGAGATTGGAAAGATTCACATGTTCATAGGAATGAACGCCGATGAGATGTCCGTCTGCATGGATTTTCTTCACGATCTCGGGATATTTTTCACACTCCGCACCCAGAAGAAAAAAAGTTGCCTTCACATTCCGCTCTTTCAAACCTTCCAAAAGTGTCTCCGTATGATCCGGATTTGGTCCATCGTCAAATGTCAAAGCCACTTTCTTAACTTCCTCTTCTTTGATTTTTCCTGATGCTGCTTTCGTGTTCTCTTCTGCCATTCTCTCTGTCTCCATCCCACTGTCTGCTCTTATCCTATTGTCCTTTTTTTCCACGCAAATACCAATGATCCCTGTAAACGCAAAAATAAGCAGCAGAAAACCTGCTGCTCTTTTTATAATGAATTGTTGTTTCCCATTGCTTTTCTGTCTCAAACGGATTCCCCGGCTGTCATTTCTTTGTTAATAATATATGCCGTTCTTCCCATGAAAATTATAAGAATCATCATTCGGAAGATAACCATAGAAACCGTCATCCGGTGTATAACCAAAGAAATCTTCATCCGGTGTGTAGCCATAGTAGCCATCATAATAGCCATCTTTGTATCCCTGCTGATACCCCTCATACAAGCCGTCATAATAATCATCGGAAGCATCATCATTTTCTGAACCTTCATAATAGTAAGTGCTGCTATCCGTGCTTTCTGTTCTGGCATCTGACACAAACATACAAGCCCAGAAAATCACTAACAGAAATAATGAGATTGTACTCATGACGATCCCGGAGATTGCCATCCCTTTTGGTGCCTTTCTCGTCAACTGGATGATACCAAAGATAATCGAGAGAATCGCAAGTGGAATATTCACGAAGGAAAAGAATAAGACCAATGCGATAATGCCAAGTACCATGGACGCAATTCCGAATCCACGCCCACCGGAAGAAACTTCTCTCACACTCCAGTTCTGATTTTGCATCGGCTGATTACTGCGGTTTGGCTGATTATAATTCTGCTGCGACTGCTCATTGCTGCCCCGGTAGTTTGTACTGTCTCCGGCAAACTGATAAGCAATTCTTGGCGCACCATTTGCAAGATGAATGATTCCACATCGCACGAATCCATTCTTTTCCAACAAATGCTGCATGATTTTATTATCCTCATGGGTGTCTGCTCTCAGATTTCCAATCTGGCTCTTACACCAGCTAATACATCCACTGGCAATTCCATGATAAGAAGTATTTCCCGCAAGTCTGTGAATGGTTCCATATGGCTCATGATTCAGCCATGCTCCATTCTCAATCCCATAATAAGTCGGGTCCTCACCTTTTATAAAAGCAAATGTTGCTGCAAGGTTCTTCTCATCATCTTCTACAATGTAGCTGTTTCCAAAGGCAATATCCTTTTCCAACAACTCTCTCGATGGATAATTTTCATCCCACTGGTTTAGATTTCCATTTTCACGCATAAAAACCCTTGCCTGTGCATATAAATCCATCATTGCCGGTATATCTTCCATATTTGACCGTCTAACGTACATACCTGATCACCATATCCTTAGTTAAATCCAACAATTTTCTGTGAAAGTTTGTAAGCTGCAACTGAAATCTTTCTTCCGCCTCTTCCCGGAAGGTTCATCGCATTTCCCATAATACCGTTTCTCAAATGGTGGAACAGACGGATATCATGGTCTTTGATATATTTCCATAACTCACGTTTTTTCTCAAGATTCTCCTCTGTGCCGGAACGGATCAGCATGATCGTTGAGATTACTGTGATGATCTCAAGATAATTGAACATATAATGACGTAGTTTTGGATTCGGGATCTTCCAGAGATCAAACTCATCGATCATGATCTTATTCACCTTGATCTGCTGGTCAATACGACCGATCATCACTTTTTCATTGACGGACTGATCATCACGTCCAATGAAGTAACGGTAAAAATCAACATCCATATAGTACATATGCTTTACGCTTGGCAATGGCTTGTACACATAAATGTTATCCACATAAAAAGTATGTTTTGGCAGTTCAAGCCCACATTCCCGCAGAAGCTGTGTACGGTAAATGACAGAATGCATCAGAATGTACTGTCCCTTGTGGAATCTTCCTGCCTCATTCCATGTAAAAATCTTATCCTGCGGCAGGGAAGAATAGCGCATGATTTTTTTGTGCCGTACACCCTCTTTTTCATAAACATAATTTGCAATGAACATATCCAGCACGGTATCTCCACCAGCAAGTTCACGCAATTTTTTTAAAATCTTCATATAGGCTTCGTAATCCACCCAGTCGTCACTGTCCACAACCTTGAAGAAAAGTCCTGTGGCATTGCGGATCCCTGCATTCACGGCCTCTCCGTGCCCTCCATTTTCCTGATGAATGGCACGCACGATTCCCGGATATTTTCTCTCGTACTCGTCTGCGATCTCTGCGGTGCGGTCCTTGGATCCGTCATCCACGATCAAAATCTCAACATCATCCCCACCCGGAAGCAGAGACAGGATGCAGTGTTCCATATAATCCTGCGAATTATAAGATGGAATTGCAAATGTAAGTAACTTCATAATGATAACCTTTCCTACTGATTCATAATGGCATCTGCCAGTTCCATGGCTTTTTTCGTCATGGCATCAATATTGTAATATTTGTATTCTGCAAGCCTGCCTAATAAATGGAACTTCGGAAGTCCTGCTGTGAGCGCTCTGTATTTCCCGTAAAGCGCCTGATTTTCCTCATTTAAAATCGCATAGTAGGGGATCTCGCCCACTGCGCCCGTATATGCAAACGGATATTCTTTTACAATTGTAGTTCCTTCTGTATTTTTCTGTCCTGTCAGAAATTTAAACTCCGTAATGCGAGTGTAATCTTCGCTTACCGTGTAGTTGACCACGCTGTGTCCCTGATAAGACTCCTCATCATAATGCTCAAAATGAAAATCCAGCGAACGATATGGCAGTCTGCCGAATTTACAATCAAAAAGCTCATCCAGCGCTCCTGTGTAAATGACATCTCCCGCAAATGGTTTTCCCTCAAAAAGGATCTCATTCCCTGTAAACTTTAAGACACCCCTGCAGTCTGTATCCAGAATCACTTCTATGTTCTCATGATCTAACATATGCTCAAACATCGGTGTGAAGCCATCCTTTGGCACACCCTGATATTTGTCCTGAAAATAGCGGTTGTCATAAGCGATCAGCACCGGCACTCTCCCTGTCACTTCCGGACTGATTTCTTCCGGCTTCTGTCCCCACTGTTTCATGGTATATTTCAAAAATACATTCTCATAGACATACTGTGCGATCTCGCGGATATCCGGATCATCATTCTCACGAAGTTTCATGATCGGCACACGGCTTCCCTCACCGTAAGCTTCGATCAGTTTTTTCTCCAGAAGATCTGCTTTTTCCTTCTCATAAACCATGTGCAGCGTATTTAAGTTAAATGGAACCGGGATCAGCTTGTCCCCCACTTTTGCTACCACTTCATGTCCGAAAGGATACCATTCCGTAAATCTAGATAAATATTCATAAACTTCTTCCAGGCCTGTATGGAAAATATGTGGACCATACTCATGGATTAAAATGCCATATTCATCCGGAACATCATAACAGTTTCCTCCAATATGGCTTCGTCTCTCAATCACAAGAACTTTCTTTCCGGCTTCCTCTGCCAGTTTTCTGGCACAGGCTGCCCCTGCAATTCCGGCTCCTATCACGATGCAATCGTACATCTTTTATTACCTCTGACTTTCCTTATTATAATATCAACATTTTCCAACATTATTTACTGATCGTCTGCAATCCTGTATCCTGACTGCGAAACGGTTGTAGTACTTTCCTATTATACATATTTTATTATGACAAGCCAATTTATTTTTTCTTAATTATTTATTACAGCCTGAATTTTGAACATTTTGTTCATATTTTATTTACAAATTTCTCACAAAGCCATCATACGATAGACACAATTCAACTTTATACTCTGGAGTTTGACAGTTGAATATCAAGAAAAGTACTTGCAGGTCTTATAAAACCTG